>Ga0209067_10000332_pt1 | contig 31303 bp, 29 predicted proteins | sample ColStrG_CSR_2013_FD_187199 | JGI IMG/M metagenome (GOLD analysis project Ga0209067, IMG submission 187199) | Freshwater sediment microbial communities in response to fracking from Pennsylvania, USA - Cold Stream Run_MetaG_CSR_2013 (SPAdes)... | ecosystem: Environmental > Aquatic > Freshwater >... | reverse complement strand
CTTGTCAGTGCGTACTGTGTGAGCATTGGGGTATTTTTTCAGCAGAATTTCCCCCAAGCGTTCATCGGCTATGACTTGCTGAACTTGCTGGAGTGTTTCAGCGGGATAGCCAGTGAGGTATTTCAGTAGGGTCATGAGGGCTTCATCAGCGTTGTGATTTACCATTTTAGGAGTACCCAATCCACAAGGCAAACGATGGAATGAGTTTTAATTTAAGGACTATCCCAAATCGCCGTTTTACTTCCCGCCAGCGTCCGTTCAGCCCCTTCATGCAAATCCAGAACAATGACTTCATTGTTACCTACTTTCAAAAAGGGGGCGGGAACAAAAAGTGCGTGCTGTGGGCCAATGGACCAGTATCGGCCTAGGTTGTGGCCGTTTACCCATACGTAGCCTTTGCCCCAACCCCGCATATCCAAAAAGGTATAACCGACTGTTTGTAACTCAAATTCAGCGCGATGAAATGCAGGGCCTTGCGTGGGCGCGGGTAAAAATTTCAGGGTTTTAATGTTGTCTAGCGGGATAGGGTAATGTTCCCAATCGGTGAGTGATTCGTTATTGAGTGTGGCCTCGCCAATCAGGCCTTTTTGATCCCTGCCGATTTGGTCGCCGTAATTAACGTGTCCGCTGGTATCTACCAAAATATCCAGTGCGCCACCTTTGGTTTTTTGGATATGCAAAGCGGCCTCTTTCAAACGTCTGTCTAAAGTGCCGAGCGGAGTATCGTTTAGACTCACCATCGCATAGTCACGTACATCGCCAAAGCGCAGTTCACCTTGAATGACTTTGCTGTGTTGATTGCGGTACAGCATTAAACCGTGGTTTTGCCCTAGGGCTTCCAGCGTTTTGGGTTGTTTGGCTTTAATGGGCTTGCCGAGCAATTGCCAAAGACTGGCGCTTTCTGTGGCGCGGAAACGTGGAATTGTCAGCGCGACTTCGGGGGCAGGTAATGGCGCAAAAGCGGATGTTGGCAAGTAGTTGGCTAGCAGCGTTTTTACGGCGTGATATTTGGCGGAAGGTTGGCCAGCTTCGTCTAAAATAGCATCGTAATCGTAACTGGTAGTATCGGCTTGATAGCCTTCTGTTTTATGGAAATTGGCGCCGGAATAAAAGCCGAAAGAGGTTCCACCGTGCAACATGTAGAAGCTGATCGACATTTTGCGGTCGAGCATCCACTTCAGGTTACCCATAAAGGCTTCCATGCTTACTGAGGCGTGCATTTCGCCGACGTGATCAAACCAACCACCCCAGTATTCTGCGCAGTAACGTGGCCCAGCGGGACGGAATTGCTCCAAACGTGCAAACTCAGTGTCGGCTTTGCTCCAGGTGCCAAAGTTGATGCCGGACACGACTTCGGGCAGCGTGCCGTTCGCGAGTCCTTCGGAGGGGTCAGCGGTGTAGAAAACCCCGTCAAAACCGCTGTTCTTAAGCGTTTCATGAATTTCCGTCATGTAGGCGTGGTCGCTGCCATAGGCGCCATATTCGTTCTCTACTTGTGTCAAAATAATCGGGCCACCTTGGGAGACAAGCAGAGACTTAAGTTCTTGGCCTAAGCGTTTAAACCAGCGTGATACTGGTGCCATAAAGCGCGGGTCAAGGTTGCGGGCGGGCGAGTCTGCTTCTCGCAGTAACCACGCAGGATAGCCACCACCATCCCATTCGGCACACACATAAGGGCCGGGGCGCAGGGTTACCCAGAGGCCTTCTTCTTGTGCCATACGAATGAAGGCAGCTACATCCAAATTGTCAGAAAAGTCATACACGCCCGGTTGGATTTCGTGGGCATTCCAAAATACATAAGTACTTAATGTGTTTAGCCCAAGGCTCTTGAGCTTTCTAAACCTATCGCGCCACAGTTCCCGCGGAATGCGTGGGTAGTGCATTTCGCCTGCCAGTATCTGAAAAGGTTGGCCATCCAACAAAAAGTGGTTTTTGCCAACTTTAAAGCGAGAACCTTCGGTTGAAACAGCAGAAAGCGGGTTAAATCCAGCAAAGCCTAAAGCCGCGGTCGCTAGGGTGGATTTGATCAGAAATTCTCGGCGCGTAGTCATGGTGTCTCTTGTCTTAAATTAAAATATTTATATTATTTATTATGTGCGTAAATGGTGCTGTGCGGTCAATAGAATAATGATCCATATTCCAGCCTCATGAGCCAAATTCTCGCGCTGCATGAGTTTTTTGCGTGGCAGGCGTTTGGTGGGTTGATGTACAATGCCCGCCTCAATTTTCCCTCTTCCCATTAACACGGCAGGCCTTTGTCGGGTTTGCGCAGCCTAGGACTCTTCTATGTTTGATAAAAACCAAACTCTCGCTTCGTTCGACCCTGAAATCTGGGCTTCCATTGAAAATGAAGGCAAGCGCCAAGAAGAACATATTGAGCTGATTGCTTCTGAAAACTACACCAGCCCACTGGTGATTGCAGCGCAAGGCACCAAGCTGACTAATAAATACGCTGAAGGCTATCCAGGCAAGCGCTACTACGGCGGCTGCGAATACGTAGATGTGACGGAAGCTTTGGCCATTTCGCGCGCCAAAGAATTGTTCGGTGCCGACTACGCCAACGTGCAGCCACACTCAGGCTCGCAAGCGAACAACGCAGTTTATGCTGCACTTTGCGCACCGGGCGATACAGTTCTGGGCATGAGCTTGGCGCACGGTGGTCACTTGACTCACGGTGCCAAAGTGAACTTCTCTGGCAAGGTGTACAACGCCATCCAATACGGATTGAACCCAGAAACTGGTTTGGTGGATTACGATGAGGTTGAGCGTTTGGCCATCGAACACAAGCCAAAAATGATCGTTGCAGGCTTCTCAGCTTACTCACAAATCATGGATTGGCAGCGTTTCCGCGACATCGCCGATAAAGTTGGTGCCTACCTGTTTGTGGATATGGCGCATGTGGCTGGTTTGGTTGCGGCGGGCGTTTACCCAAACCCTGTGCAAATTGCAGACGTAACTACATCTACTACACACAAAACTCTGCGCGGCCCACGCGGCGGTATCATTCTTGCGAAAGCCAATGAAGAGATTGAGAAGAAATTGAACTCCGCCGTATTTCCCGGCGGTCAAGGCGGCCCCTTGATGCACGTTATTGCAGCCAAGGCCGTTAGCTTCAAAGAAGCCATGACCCCAGAATACAAAGCCTATCAACAACAAGTGGTGAAAAACGCCAAGGTGATGGCGGCGACTTTTATTAAGCGTGGCATTAAAATCGTTTCTGGCGGTACTGAAAATCACTTGATGTTGGTAGATTTGATTGGTAAATCTTATAGCGGTAAAGATGCCGACGAGGCTTTGGGCAAAGCACATATCACTGTCAACAAAAATGCTGTACCGAACGACCCACGCTCACCCTTTGTGACCTCGGGTATTCGTGTAGGTACGCCAGCTATAACGACACGCGGCTTCAAAGAAGCTGAGTGCGAGCAATTAACTAACTGGATTTGCGATATTTTTGATGCGCTGGAAGCGGGCAATGCCGATGAAGTCATCGCCAGCGTTAAAGTTAAAGTTGCTGTTCTGTGTAAAGAGTTCCCGGTTTACGCTGACTAAATTTTTACGAGTCGTTAAGCCAGATGCCCGTACTGAAGAGTGCGGGCATTTTTTTTGCCTTTCTTTTCCTATCCGTTTTTACCCCTTCACAACCGCCCACATAAAGCTTCACGCAATGTAAAAATTTCTAAAGTATCAGGCATTTCAAGCAAGATTGATTATAGTGTGACCATAATAAAATGAGATAGATAATATAAATAGGATGGGTTTTATGATTGTTGATATAAATACGTTACTCAAACGTTGTGTCTGGCGGGGTTCTCTGCTTTTTGTACTAATGCTTTCGTCAATATTGGCTCAAGCTCAGACGCTTCAGGGGCGTGAGCGCATTTCTATGGATGACAATTGGCGTTTTGCCTTAGGTCATGCAACCGATAAAGAAAAAGATTTTAACTACGGCACTGGCTACTTTTCTTATATCGCCAAAACCGGTTATGGCGATGGTCCTGCGCGTGCCGGTTTTGATGATCGGGTGTGGCGTAGCGTCAATTTACCGCATGATTGGGCCGTCGAAATGCCGTATGACGCCAAGGCTAGTCATAGTCATGGCTATAAAGCTGTGGGGCCGGGTTTTCCAGAAAACAGCGTGGGTTGGTATCGCCACCATTTTACTATTCCGCAGAGTGACTTAGGTCGCCGTATTCGCGTTGAGTTTGACGGTATTCAGCGCGATGCACGTATTTTTGTGAACGGCTTTTTGATCGGGCAGGAAATGAATGGCAATGTCAGTCAACGTTATGACGTGACTGCCTATTTAAATTACGGTGAGGACAATGTGATTGCGGTGCGTGCCGATGTGTCCTTGGAAGCCGGTTGGTATTACGAAGGTGCGGGCATCAATCGACATGTGTATTTGCTCAAAACCGCACCTGTGCATGTGGATGCTGATGGTACGGCAGTGACCACTGCGATAGAAAATAACACCGCCACCATCACAGTAAAAACGACACTGATGAATGAACAAGAAAATACGTTTACCCAACAATTACCTGCACAAAAAATTAAACGTATACAAACGGTGGTGGATGCAAACGGCAAGCAAGTTGCCAAGCTGGAAGCGAATCCCATCAGCTTGAATACGGGTACGAATACCACAGAAACTGATGAGATCACCTTGGCGAATCCGGTGCTTTGGTCGCTGGAGAATCCGTATTTGTATTCGCTGATTACTCAATTACAAGATGAAAACGGCAAACTGTTAGACGCTTACACTACGCCTTTTGGTGTGCGCTCTATTCGCTTTGACCCCAACCAAGGTTTTTTCCTCAACGGCAAACATGTGAAATTAAAAGGCGCCAACAACCATGAAGATCATGCGGGTGTGGGCACTGCATTGCCGGATTCGCTAATTGAATTTCGTTTGCAACAATTAAAAGCGATGGGCGTAAATACTTATCGCACCTCTCATGCGCCCGCAGCGCCCGCGTTGTTGGATTTGGCGGATCGCATGGGCATTTTAGTGATTGATGAAAATCGCCTGATGGGCATTAATGATTTGCACCTGAAAGCTGTTGAGCAAATGATCAAGCGCGACCGCAATCATCCAAGCGTGATTTTGTGGTCATTGGGCAATGAAGAGTGGGGTATTGAGGGCAATGTTAAAGGCGCACGAATTGCGAACACTATGCAAAACTTTGCGCGCAGTCTTGACCCTTCGCGCTTAAACACGGCGGCAATTAGTGGAGGTTGGGGCGGCATTTCTTCGGCGATTGGCGTTGCGGGCGTTAATTACATCAAGCAGGGTGATACGGATAAACAACACAAAAATTATCCGCAACAAATTATTTTAGGTACCGAAGAAACCACCACTCAGCAAACCCGCGGTATTTATAGTGAGGATAAAACCAAAGCCCATTTGCCCCCACAAGACGATGGTTCATCCGGTGGCAATGCTGAACAAGGCTGGAAACATTATGCTGAGCGCCCTTATACCGCCGGTGTTGTCTATTGGACCGGATTTGATTATCGCGGTGAGCCAACGCCTTACGGTTTTCCTGCGGTTTTATCGCAATTTGGGATTTTGGATACCTGCGGTTTTCCTAAAGATGATTACTATTATTTGAAATCGTGGTGGACGAACGAACCTGTGCTGCATATTTTCCCGCATTGGAATTGGCCGGGGCGTGAAGGTCAGCCGATTCAGGTGAATGTGAATAGTAACAGTGAAGAAGTTGAATTATTCCTTAATAAAAAATCCTTGGGCAAAAAAGCCATGCCAGTGAATGGTCACTTGGAGTGGACAGTAAATTACGAACCCGGTGAACTCTTTGCGAAAGGTTTTACGCGCGGCATAATCACGCAAGAAGCGCGAGTTGCGACAACGGGTAAAGCTGCTGCGATTAAGTTGTTGCCGCACAAAACCCGTATAGCGGCGGATGGTCGTGCTGTGAGTGTCATCACCGTGAGTGTGGTGGATGATAAAGGCCGTGTGGTGCCGGTGGCGGATAATAATATTCAATTCGCCATCGAAGGTGCGGGTAAAATTATTGGTGTTGGCAATGGCAATCCTTCATCGCATGAGGCAGATGTTCAGGTGGCTTCCGTCGTAAGCTATCCACTTTCCTCTCAGTGGCAGCCACCTAAAGCTTCTGATGTGAATGCACCAGTGGTTTACGATGTAACCTTTGATAGGCCGCAATTCGCTAGCAGTCAACGCGCCCTGTTGATTTTGAGCGCATTGGGCAAAACCCAAACTGTAACGCTTAATGGCAAACAGCTTTATCAGGATGCCACACCAGAAAAATCCGCGCTGGAGATTCCCATAGACAAGGAAACGTTAAAGACTTCGGGCAACCAATTGCATATTGTGGCGCAAGCCTATGCCGATTGGGGGATGCGTGAAAGTTTGGCGCAAGTCAGACCGGCGAGTGTTCGTGTAGAAACGCCGGCGGCACCTTATACGCGTAATGTATTTAATGGCTATGCACAAATTATTGTGCAAGCAAATCCGCAACCCGGCACGATTAAGCTGACTGCTAAAGGTGAGGGCTTGCAATCAGCGAAGGTGGTTATAGCGGTAAATGCAAATCCATAATGTTATAATAATTTAATTAGAACTATTTTCCGTAATAGTTTGAGTTTTCTTCTTTATGAAAGCGCAGTCTCCTGGAGTTGCGCTTTTTTGTTTCTTTTCGAACTGCGCTTTTCTGTCTAAATAGTTTATCTAGCCAAACTTTCCACTCGATTAATAGAACCAAATTATCTAAAACCGCCGCAATTAGACTTTCTTATTCCCTCGTATAAAAAAGTTCGTTTTTTGCGTCAGCGTGATCTATTTTTGTACAAAGAGTTTCCATTGTACGGAGTGAGACTGATGAAAATAGAAAAACTTTCTAATACACAAAAAATGGTTGCTTTGACGGCTTTAGTTGTCGCTGCTTGTACGGGTTTTTTTGACGCTACTCGCTCTAGCATGCAGTTATCGTCCTCGGGTGGCGTAAATTTGCCAGTGCAATCTGTTTTAGTGACAGCGCCTATTCCAGAAATGCGTATGAGTAATGCGGAATCCAATAAAATATTATTGAGTCATCAAAAAGCTAATCTTTCTGCTAGTACAAAAGTAGAAGCACCTGCGATTTCACATAATGCGTGGCAAATGGCCGACTACAAATCGGAAACGCCTAAAATTCCCTTAAATGAAAAAATTGTGGCCTATACGATCGTGCAATTAGAACAACACCCTGCAAATTTGCCGAGTGTTGGTGAGCAGGTTCAGCTGCCCATGCTGCATGATCAACAAATTACAGCGAATGTCGAAAGTACAACGGTTAGCCCTAATGGCGATTATACGTGGAGCGGCCATTTACAAGGGCATGGTACTGATTATCCCGTGGTAATGACGTATGGCGAGCATTCCATTTTTGCCACCATTACAACTCCTGAAGGCAGCTATACCATGGAGTCGCTTGATGGACTGGGTTGGTTATATAAAAATCCCGCCGAAATTGAGTTATCAACACCTGGGTCGAAGGATTATCTTGATGTAGATTCAACGCGATAAATTAAAATCCAACGCGATAAATTAAAGAGTCAGCTAATGTTCACGCGATTTTATTAGGTACTAACATGAAAACGTAAAAAGTTGAGTTCTGGCTTTAATGGATGCGCGCACAATTTTGTGAATCAGGGAGGGTTTCAAGTAAAGTCAATTAAGAGGTTTCCCCATGCAGCTATGTATTAAAAATAAATTTTTACTCGTCATAAGTTTGATGGCGATGATGTTTTCTCCGCTTGCTTTTTCCACAAATGCCGTAATAGACGTATTGGTTGTTTACACCAAAGGCGTCGCAGATACTTACGGCGGTGACCCCACTACGCGTATTAACCAAGTATTTCAAGTCACTAACCAAATTTATAAAGACAGTAATGTCAATTTAGAAATTCGTGTGGCTAAAACAATGATGGTTAATTACACCGATGATAACTTAGCAGATACCGCGCTCAACGATATTACCAACGCAACTGATCCTGCTTTTGCGGGTGTTGCAGCAGCGCGTGAGCAAGCAAAAGCCGATATGGTTATTTTGTATCGTCCCTTTAAGTCTGTGCAAGGTAGTTGTGGTTTGGCGTGGATTGGTGGGCAAGGTACTAATGGTGATTTTTCGAATCCTGCTATAAAAAATTATATGTTTGCTCATATTGCGATTAACTCTTGTGGCGATTATGTAACCGCGCATGAACTGGGGCATAACATGGGTTTAAAACATTCCCGTAAACAAGATGGATCTGGGGGTACTTTTCCCTATGCCTTGGGCTACGGTGTTGTGAATCAATTTACTACCATCATGGCTTATCAATCTGAATTTAATGTGGATTATTGGACGGGTAAACTCTACAAATTTTCTAATCCTGCGCTAACGTGTTTAGGGGTGCCTTGTGGCGTCGATCGCAGTGATGCTGTCAATGGTGCAGATGCCCACTATGTGTTAAATATCACCGGGCCACAAATTGCTAATTTCTATGCTGCACCTGTGCCTGCGTTATCATCAGCGAGTTCAAAATCCAGCTCAAGTTCATCGGTGTCGAGTTCTAAAGCCAGTTCATCGGTAGCAAGCTCTAAAGCTAGTTCATCGGCAATAAGCTCTTTGGTAAGTTCATCTACACTAAGCTCTAAAGCTAACTCATCTTCTTCAAGTTCATCGAGTGTTAAACCTGTTGTAGTGTCCTCAGTGTCCAGTGCTTCGAGTTCCAGCAGTAAATCTTCAGTGGTGAGTGTTGTAAGCAGTAGTGTCAAGTCCAGTGTGGCGAGTTCAAGTGTGAAAAGTAGTGTGAGTTCGGCCTCTTCTTCATCAAAAGCTGCAACGATTGCCTTCAATAAAGTGGCTGATGTAGCTCAGTACAGTGGTGCGGATTGGAGTAATGAAGTGCGTCGTGATAAGGCTTTAACTGTTGATCAGGCAAAGGCGATTGCCGCTGCGAATCCTAGCATTACCTATTTCTTTATCACCAAGGGCGTACAAATGTCCTTGGGTGCTAAAGGTGTGTTTCATACAGGCGATGCGGTCTTCTTTTCAGGCAAACCTTGGTATGGTTCCGCACCTGGATTGGCGGATGCTTATGAGCGAGTTCAGTAAGCAAAGTGGTAGCAAGTGTTGTAAATCGTGTAAGTGTTGGAAAGTCAGTGTGTAACTCCTCTTATACCCAGCTTCGGCTGGGTTTTTTCTATGTGCAAAAATAAATTTTATTCGAAATTGGATAGCTGAAGTTTGGCGGTTTTGTGGCGCGGCGCTCTAAAAAATTATGATAGTATGCCTGCCTATTTTTAATCCTTTGGGCATAACGATTATGCATTGTCCGTTTTGTAGTGCTGAAGATACTAAAGTTATAGATTCACGTTTAGTGGCAGAGGGTGATCAAGTGCGTCGTCGTCGCGAATGCCTTTCTTGTCACGAGCGTTTCACCACCTTTGAAGTGGCTGAATTATTAATGCCACGCATCATCAAGCAAAATGGTACCCGTGAACCTTTTGATGAAAACAAACTGCGTGCGGGTTTGCAGCGTGCGTTGGAAAAGCGTCCGGTGAGTGTCGAAGCTATAGAGTCAGCGATCAACCATATCAAACACTTTTTGCAGGCTACAGGCGAGCGCGAAATTAAATCCCTTACTGTGGGCGAAAAAGTCATGGAGCAATTGCAAAAGCTTGATGAAGTTGCTTATGTCCGTTTTGCGTCTGTCTATCGTCGCTTTAAAGATTTGAATGAATTCCGTCAGGAAATTGATCGCCTTGAACAGCAGCCGGACACGGAACAGTAGGAATTCTGCATGCCTTTGAATCCTGAAGACTTCACTTATATGGCGCAAGCTTTGCGTCTTGCTGAGCGCGGTGTTTACACCACTATGCCCAATCCGCGTGTTGGCTGTGTTCTGGTGAACGCTGGACAGGTGATTGCTGAGGGCTGGCACATTAAGGCAGGCGAAGGCCATGCTGAGGTGAATGCACTGTGCGCGGCTGGTGAAAATGCGTGTGGCGCCACTGCTTACGTTACCTTAGAGCCGTGCAGCCACACCGGCAAAACCGGCCCTTGCAGTCAAGCCTTGATTGCCGCCGGTGTGAGTCGAGTGGTGTTCGCCATGGCAGACCCCAACCCGCAAGTGTCGGGGCGCGGTTTGGAGAGGCTGCGCGAAGCGGGAATTCAAGTGGATGGCCCTTTATTGGAAGATGATGCGCGTGCGCTTAATCCTGGTTTTATTAAACGTATGGAGCGCAAGCTACCTTTAGTGCGCTGCAAAATGGGCATGAGTGTGGATGGCCGCACCGCCATGGCCAGCGGCGAAAGCCAATGGGTAACAGGTAAAAAAGCACGTGTGGATGTGCAACGTTTACGTGCTCGTTCCTGTGCGATTATCAGCGGGATAGATTCTGTATTAATCGACAGGGCTTCATTGACCGTTCGTGCTGCTGAATTAGAACTTCCCGACGCCGACATAATCGCTGCGCGGCAGCCGTTGCGTGTGGTGCTGGACTCTAGGTTGCGCCTCTCTCGCACTGCCAACATCTTGCAACAGGCAACGCCTATACTCGTGATACACAATGGTACTGCGTCAGCCGACGCACTGTCTGATTGGCCTGCACATGTTGAGTTTCTTGCTTTGCCCGCGAATGATGGCCGCATTAATCTCACTGCACTCCTACAAGAATTGGCTAAACGTCAATGCAATGAAGTGCTGGTAGAAGCGGGTGCTACTTTGGCGGGCAGCTTTTTACGGCGTGGTTTGGTCGATGAGGTTATCATTTACATGGCTCCCAAACTGCTCGGCAGCCAAGCGCGTCCACTGTTTGATTTACCCTTGAATACCATGGCTTCAGCGCTGCCCTTGAAGGTTCGCGATATACGTGCCGTGGGCACCGACTGGAAAATTACCGCGACACCCGATACAGAATACTGATTTGATGGCTTTTAAATAGGTAACGCTTTTGAACGAACAGCAACCGCACGATCAATCACCGAACTCAGCGCCAGATTCAATGCCGGACAACGCAGCCCCTTTACTTAAGCGCATAGGTGCGGCCTTAATTGATCTGCTCTTGGTGGGCTTTTTTGTCTCCCCATTACTTTATTATTTCAAGCTAGACTCACTCGCAGAGCACCCTTTTAATGTTCCGCCAGTGATGGCTTTTAAGGTGTTGGGTTGTGAGGTGTTTGTGTTTTTTGTGTTGAATCTCGGCTTGCTTGCCACACGGGGGCAAACGCTGGGTAAGTTGGTGTTTAGCCTTGCCATTGTGGATTTAAACAATCAAAAACCCAGTATTTTGCAATTGGTGGTCAACCGCTATTTCAGTCAGTTAGTGATGGTTTTTGTACCATTTTTGAACTTGCTGGATGTATTTATGATGTTGGTAAGGCGTGATCGGCGCTGTTTGCATGATCTGTTGGCGAAAACCCGAGTAGTGGATTTAAACGTGGTTGTCGTAGCGCAACCGAACCGTTTCGTGGCTTAAGATCAGTTATTTCGATCAAATCCAGCAACCGCATCAATCGCCAAATCTGCCATAGGACGATAAACTGCCCCTCTAAAAACTGTGCGTAAAACCTTGAGACACAATCCTAGCTAGCCTTGCAGAGACAAAGTATGTTTACAGGAATTATTGAAGCTGTTGGTCGCGTGGTAGCACTTCAGCCACAACATGGTGATTTGCGTTTGCGCATAAAAACCAATGAGTTGGATTTAAGCGATGTGCGTTTGGGGGATTCTATTGCCACTAACGGCGTGTGTTTAACGGTTGTAGATTTACCCGGTGATGGCTATTGGGCTGATGTATCACGCGAGACCTTGAACAACACTAGCTTACCGCAATGGACGTTGGGGCAGCCCGTTAACTTGGAAAAAGCCCTGACACCGCAAACCCGTTTGGGCGGTCATATCGTTAGCGGCCATGTGGATGGTGTTGGCGAGGTGGTGAGCCGTTACCCAGATGCACGCTCTGAGCGCTTCCGCCTGCGTGCGCCCAAGGAGCTGGCTAAATATATCGCCCACAAGGGTTCCATCACCATTGACGGCACCAGCCTAACGGTTAACAAAGTAGATGGTACTGAGTTTGAATTGAATATTGTGCCGCACACACTGGCGCAGACCATTATGGGCAACTATACCTCTGGTACTCAGGTGAACCTTGAGGTGGATGTACTGGCGCGCTATATCGAGCGCTTAATGCTCGGTGATAAAGCTGCAGAAAGCCAAAAGCAAGGTATTACCTTAGAGTTTCTGGCAAAAAATGGCTTTGTTTGATTCAGTGGAACTGACGTAGGTTGGGCAGCTATGCCCAACATAAGGTTGTTCGGTTGATAGAAATGTTGGGCATGGCTGCCCAACCTACATGAGAATTGTTATGCAATTAAATACCATTGAAGAACTCATTGAAGACCTGCGCCACGGCAAAATGGTCATTTTAATGGATGATGAAGACCGTGAAAATGAAGGCGATTTGATTATGGTCGCTGAGCAAGTACGTCCTGAAGACATCAATTTTATGGCTACCCATGCACGCGGTTTGATTTGCTTAACCTTAACCGCGGAGCGCTGCGAGCAGCTTGGCTTACCTTTGATGGTGACCGACAACAAATCCCAACACACCACCAACTTCACCGTATCTATTGAAGCAGCCGAAGGTGTAAGTACTGGTATTTCGGCGGCAGACCGCGCATTGACAGTACGTGCTGCGGTGCGCGCCAATGCAAAACCCGCCGACTTAGTACAACCCGGACATATTTTTCCACTCATGAGCCAGCCTGGTGGCGTTATGAGCCGTGCAGGCCATACCGAAGCGGGTTGTGACCTTGCGCGTTTGGCGGGTTTTGAGCCTGCAGCCGTGATTGTAGAGGTCATGAACCCGGACGGAACAATGGCGCGCCGTGCGGATCTTGAGCAATTTGCCAAGCAACATGACCTGAAAATCGGTACTATTGCCGACCTCATTCATTACCGCGCTGTAAAAGAGAAAACCGTTGCCTGTATTAACAAGCGCACGGTGGAAACTCTGTACGGTGAGTTTGACCTGCTGACTTATCGCGACCTTGCGCGTGGCGATCTACATTTTGTGATGGTAAAAGGCGAGATCAAAGCCGATGAAGTCACCTTAGTGCGTGTGCACGTAATGGATATTGCGCGGGATTTGTTGAACTTGAAGCGCCCGTCAATTGCGGGTGGTAAAGCGTGGACTTATCAAGAAGCACTCAAGCGAGTGGCGGATGAAGGTAAAGGTGTAGTTTTACTGATTTGCCACGATGAAAGCACCACCGATGTTGAAGAGAGCATTGATTGGCTGCTATCCGGCAAACAGCAGCGTCGCAGCGTAGATGTGCTTTACAAACAAGTCGGTACTGGCTCGCAAATTTTGCGCGATTTGGGGGTGCGTAAAATGCGTGTCATGTCTGCCCCTATGCGCTACTCCGCACTTTCCGGTTTTGATTTGGAAGTGGTTGAGTATGTGTGCCCAAGTGCAGATTAGTCGTGCCGCCAACGTAAAAAATACATTGAACTAGATTTAAAAATTGACGAGAAAATTTTATGAGCAACATTAAAGTGATCGAAGGTGATTTCGCCGCAGCAAAAGGCAAATACGCCTTAATCGTTAGCCGTTGGAATAGTTTTGTGGTGGAGAGTTTAAAAGATGGTGCCTTGGATACCTTGCGTCGTCATGGCATTAAAGATGAAAACGTAACAATTTATTACGCGCCGGGCGCATTTGAATTTCCTTTGGTCGCGCAAAAAATTGCAGCGAAAAAAGAATTTGATGCAATTATCGCCTTGGGCGCAGTTATTCGCGGCGGCACCCCGCATTTTGATTATGTTGCGGGCGAGTGTACGAAAGGCTTGGCACAGGTATCGCTGAACTCTGGTATCCCAATCACCTTTGGTGTACTGACTGTAGATTCTATCGAGCAAGCGATTGAGCGCTCTGGCACCAAAGCGGGCAATAAAGGCGTTGAAGCGGCTTCAACGGCATTGGAAATGGTTTCTCTGATTGGCAATATTTAATACGTGATTGACGCGGCTATCTAAAGTTAGTTGCGTCGAAATTTTTTTGGGTAAACCGTTATATTTTTTGAGGCTGAATCTATCAGTCTTAGTTCTTTATCAGTTTTCGTTTTTATCAGGTACAGCAATGACTTCTCAAGATAGCACCGGTTCACAACATTCTGGCTCAAAAAATTCTGGCCAAAAGGGTTTGACCGCCGCCACACGCCGTATGGCTCGTCACTATGCCATGCAAGCACTCTACCAATGGAAAATGGCCGGTGCCAGTATCAACGCAATTGAGGTGGAATTTCGCGTTGATAACGACATGACTAATGTGGATGTGGAATACTTTCATGAAATTCTTCATGGTGTGCCACAGCATTTAAGCGAGTTAGAAGAATTGTTCGCGCCATTTTTGGTGGACAGAGCACTGCATGAGCTTGACCCAGTGACTGAAGCGCTGTTGCGTATGTCATCCTACGAGTTGAAATTCCGTATTGATGTGCCCTACAAAGTGGTTATCAATGAATCTGTGTCTTTGGCAAAAAAATTCGGTGCTGAAGACAGTCACAAATTTATCAATGGCGTGCTCGATAAGGCGGCGGCAATTGCTCGCGCACCGGAAGTGAATGCCAACCGAGGTCGCTAATTGCCTGCGGCCGTAATTCATCATGAATGAATTCCAATTAATTCAGCAATTTTTTCAGCGCGAATCTGCCAGTCAGTTATTGGGTGAGGCTGCACCTGAAGGTGTATTGTTGGGCATTGGCGATGATTGCGCGCTCCTGCAAATGCCTGCGCAGCAACAACTAGCGGTTTCGGTTGATACCCTAGTTGCTGATGTGCATTTTCCTGCAAGCGCCAATGCCGATGATATTGCTGAGCGCGCGTTGCGGGTTAATTTGAGTGATCTCGCGGCAATGGGCGCAACACCACTGTGGTTCACACTGGCGCTCACTCTACCGAAAAATTCAGATTTTATTACCGAAGCATGGTTGCGTAATTTTAGTCAGGGGTTATTTCGCGCTGCACGTGAATTTAATATCGCCCTTGTTGGTGGCGATACAACCTCTGGCCCTTTGTCCATAACTATTCAAGTGATGGGTGCCGTAGAAAATGGCAATGTGTTACGACGCGATGGCGCAAGTCTAGGTGATTTTGTTTGCGTTACTAATTTTGTGGGTGATGGTGCCGCCGCACTTGCCGTGATTCAACGCTCGGTGCAATTAAGTGATGAGCACACTCAGTATTTGCACGAACAATTTTATAAGCCTAGGCCGCGCTTTCACGAAGCCAGTTTATTGCGCAACATTGCCAGTGCGGCCTTAGATATATCGGATGGTTTGGTCGGCGATTTAAATCACATTTGTGAAGCAAGTGATTTGGGGGCAATCATTGATGTGGAGAGTTTGCCGCTGTCACCTGCATTATTGGCATTCAATAATCTTGAACAGGCACAGCGCTGGGCCCTGAGTGGCGGCGATGATTATGAATTATGTTTTACTGTGCCGCCTGAAAAAATGCCTGATTTAGCCATGCTTATTGCAGAGGGAAAATTGCATGCAAGTGTGGTGGGCGAAATGGTGTCTGGTTCGGGCGTTAGTTGTGAATTAAATGGCGAACCTTTTTTATTACAGCAACAAGGTTACCAGCACTTTTAATGAAAAATCCTACCTTTAAACAATTGCTCGCCACACCCAGTCATTTATTTGCATTTGGTTTTGGCAGCGGCCTTGCGCCCAAAGCACCCGGTACTTTTGGTACGTTGGCAGCCATTCCTTTTTATTGGTTAATTCAGGATTTGAGTTGGCCGCTTTATCTTTGTTGGTTGTTGGTAACCTTTGCGCTGGGTATTTACTGGTGCGATAGATCGTCCAAATTATTAGGTGTACATGACCACGGCGGTATTGTGTGGGATGAATTTGTTGGTTACTGGATTACGATGTTTTTAGCCCCCAAACACTGGTTATGGATGCTGGTGGGTTTCGGGTTCTTTCGTTTTTTCGATATTCTCAAACCTTGGCCGATTAATTGGTTGGATCGCAAAGTGGGTGGCGGCTTAGGCATTATGGTGGATGATGTGCTGGCTGGCGTTTATGCATTTATTTTATTGCATGCTTGTGTTTATTTTTATCTGGGCGAATTTATTTGGTAAATCATTTTCTCAAGGTAGATAAAATGAAATCTATTGTTGCGCTACTATTTTTGTTGTTCGCTCCGCGTTGTTCTGCCATCGAAATTGAAGCAAAAATGTTGGCACAAGGCAGTGCGGTATTCATTATTGATGGCAAGCAGCACATGCTGCGTGAGGGTGCCCGCAGCCCTGAAGGCGTGTTGTTGGTTTCTGCCGATGGCAAGCAAGCTGTAGTTGAAGTGGATGGTAAACGTAAAAGTCTCAGCCTTTCTCATTCTATTGGCAACCAATTCAAAAGAGCCGATAAAACCGAAGTGCGCATCGCCAGCAGCGAAGGTGGTCATTATCACACCAAAGGTTTAATTAATGGTTCTGCGGTTGATTTTTTAGTCGATACGGGGGCAACCATTATCGCGATGAATCATTTTGAAGCCGAACGTTTGGGAATTGATTATCGCGGTGGTACACAAATAATGGTAAATACCGCTAACGGTGCGAGCAAGGCATTTTTAGTGACCTTAAATAATGTAGCGGTGGGCAATATTGTAGTCCATCAAGTGGAAGCTGCCGTGAGTAATTCAGATTCACCGTCAGTGGTTTTGTTGGGGAATAGTTATCTCAGTAAAGTGGATTTAAAAATTGATCAAGGTGTATTGGTGTTAAAAGAAAAGTAAGTGGCTATTGATAAGCGCAGTTACGTTTCATGAATATTGAGGTCCTCAAGTGACAATTCGTTTTATAGAATCTTGCAAGCTTCCAACGCCTTTCGGCATGTTCACCATGCACGGTTTTGCAGACGATGAAACCGAAAAAGAGCACGTGGTATTAACCATGGGTGATATTAGCGGCTGCGAGCCTTTACTAGCACGTGTGCATTCAGAATGTCTGACGGGCGATGCGCTTTTTAGTTTGCGCTGCGATTGCGGTCCACAATTACAAGCGGCCATGCATAAAATTGGTGTGGTTGGCCGCGGCGTTATTTTTTATTTGCGTCAAGAGGGGCGTGGTATTGGTCTTATTAATAAAGTGCGCGCATATGCCTTGCAAGATTGCGGTGCTGACACAGTTGAAGCGAATGAGCAGTTGGGTTTTGGCGCAGATATGCGCGATTACAGTATTCTGAAGCCCATGCTGGAACATTTGCAAATTAAATCACTAAAGTTGCTCACGAATAATCCGCGTAAAGTAAAAGCCTTGCAGGATATGGGAATTAATGTTGTGGAGCGCCTGCCGCACCAAACCGGCCGCAACCCGCATAATGCTAAATATTTAGAAACTAAACAGGGCAAGCTTGGACATTTGTTTAATGAGCAAGATGAAGAAAAGTAAGTTGATTTGTCATTAAACAACGTGTTGTTCTTATTCACGCTGTATGAGTATGCTCACTAAGAATCAGGACAACGCAGAAGCAGTTGCCGACAAATTTCTGAAAGATTTCTTATGCGTTATGCGGTTAAATTTGTCCGTTGAAAATTAATAATTGATGTTAGAAAGAGAATTTTATGACCACACGTATTGCAATTGCCGGCGCTGCTGGCCGCATGGGTAAAGCCTTAATTGAAGCCACAAAAGCAAACCATGCCAGCACGTTAACGGGCGCTATTGTTCGCCCTACATCTAGCTTGATTGGCGCAGATGCGGGCGAATTTGGCGGCGTTGGTAAATTGGATGTCAGCATTGTGGGTGATATTGCAGAAGTCATTCATCAATTGGATGTGTTAATTGATTTTAGTTCGCCATCAGCGACGCTCGCTAATGTAAAAATTTGCGCGGCACACAACAAGGCCATTGTTATCGGCACTACCGGTTTTAGCGAGGCAGAAAAAGCAGAATTGCTTTCGTATCGAGCACAAATTCCTTTGTTGTTGTCGGCTAACTTTTCAACGGGTGTGAATCTGTGCTTCAAATTGCTGGATATCGCTGCTCGGGTGCTTGGCAGTGATTACGATGTAGAAGTCTATGAAGCTCATCATCGCCACAAGGTGGATTCACCCTCTGGTACCGCGGTACGTATGGGTGAGGTCTTGGCCAATGCGTTGGATCGCGATTTAAAACAGGTTGCTGTGTATGGCCGCGAAGGCCAAATAGGCCCGCGCCCACGCGATACCATTGGTTTCGCCACTGTACGTGGCGGCGATGTGGTGGGAGATCATACGGTCATGTTTATGGCTGATGGCGAGCGCGTGGAAATTACCCACAAGGCGTCTAGCCGTTTGGCTTTTGCCAATGGCGCTGTGCGTGCTGCAATTTGGCTGCAGCAGCAAAAATCGGGTCTTTTCGACATGCAAGATGTACTAGGGCTCAAATAACGGTGGTTTGATATTTTCCAATGGACACTGAGCGCTGAGTCCCGTACAATTCGCGGTTAATTGCGCTTGGCTCTGCCGCGCCGGATTTTGCAGACTAAAAGGCTGATTAGCTTGGTCAAAGATGAATAAAAAGCGAGATGAGAGATAATTTCATCTCGCTTTTTTACAACCTGCAACCGGCGTTTTCAACAAGACGTTTCACTTAAGCCCTTGAATTTAAATCGATTTTCGCGCCTTTAGACTGTGCGACTGCCTTTTTGAGCCCAAAGAAAGTGAATGCAGCAGCCACCGTCAGCGCGCACAGGTTTACATTTAAAACCACTGCCAAACCCAGGAGGTTGACTTGACTATTCGGGACTCAAATGCCCTCAACAAGAGGCCCGCGCTACTCGTTCTTGCTGACGGTAGTGTTTTTCGTGGTACCGCTATTGGTGCTGAAGGTTTATCCGTTGGTGAGGTTGTGTTTAACACGGCTATGACCGGCTATCAGGAAATCCTGACAGACCCATCCTACGCTCAGCAAATCGTCACCTTGACTTACCCCCATATTGGCAATACTGGCACCAATGCTGAAGATGAAGAATGCAATCGCATTTGGGCGTCTGGTTTGGTGATTCGCGATTTGCCGCTATTGGCAAGCAACTTCCGCAATCAGCAAAGCTTGTCTGACTACTTACAGACTCGTAATGTAGTGGGAATTGCCGATATTGATACCCGTCGGTTGACCCGTTTGTTGCGTGACACAGGTGCACAAAACGGCGCGATTATCGCAGGTTCAGCTGCACTTACTGACGCCGGGGAAGCCAAAGCCCTCGCGGCAGCTAAAGCTTTCGGCGGCTTAAAAGGGTTGGATCTGGCCAAAGAGGTTACGGTTAGCGAAGCTTACACATGGAACGAAAGTTCTTGGGTGTTGGGCGAAGGCCATAAAACCCTCAGCGCGCCTAAAAAATACAAGGTTGTCGCTTATGATTTTGGTGTAAAGCGCAACATTTTGCGGATGTTGGCGGATCGCGATTGCGATTTGACTATAGTTCCGGCGAAAACCTCAGCTGCTGAGGTGTTGGCGATGAATCCAGACGGTATTTTCCTGTCCAATGGCCCCGGCGATCCAGAGCCATGCACCTACGCTATCGAGGCGATCCGAGCCTTCTTGGAAACCGATATTCCGGTATTTGGTATCTGCTTGGGGCACCAATTATTGGCGCTGGCCTCTGGTGCTAAAACCATCAAAATGAAGTTTGGTCACCACGGCGGCAATCATCCAGTGCAAAATCTGGATACCAAACGCGTGCTGATCACTGCGCAAAACCATGGCTTTGCGGTAGAAGAAAGCAGTTTGCCTACTAATTTGCGTGCAACCCACAAGTCGCTGTTTGATGGTTCTTTGCAAGGTATTCATCGCACCGATAAACCGGCATTCAGCTTTCAGGGGCATCCTGAGGCCAGCCCAGGCCCGCATGAGGCAGATACCTTGTTCGACCACTTTATTGAATTGATGCAAGCGCGTAAGAGTTAATCCTTGTCCCGTCTTCCCTAGTGCAAAGGGGAGAAGCTGTTATTCCCTCCCTTTGGAGCAAAAGGAGGGTCGGAGATGGATTAAAGCAAGTCAAAAAACCGGAGTAGACATGCCAAAACGTACAGACATAAGCAGTATTTTGATTCTCGGAGCGGGCCCCATTGTTATTGGCCAGGCATGTGAGTTCGACTACTCAGGCGCCCAAGCCTGTAAAGCCCTGCGCGAAGAGGGTTATCGCGTTATTTTGGTAAACTCTAACCCAGCTACCATTATGACTGACCCTGCCATGGCAGATGCTACCTATATTGAGCCGATCGAATGGCAAACCGTTGCCAAGATTATCGAAAAAGAACGCCCTGATGTAATCCTTCCTACCATGGGCGGACAAACCGCTCTGAACTGTGCCTTGGCTTTGGCTAAAAACGGCGTGCTCGAAAAATACAATGTTGAGCTGATTGGCGCCAAAGAAGAAGCCATTAACATGGCGGAAGACCGCAACCTTTTCGACCAAGCTATGAAGCGTATTGGTCTTTCCTGTGCCCGTGCGAAAATCGTTCACACCTTAGAAGAGGCCAAAGAGGCACCGAAAGAATTCGGCTTCCCGTGCATTATTCGCCCTTCATTTACCATGGGTGGTTCAGGTGGCGGGATTGCGTACAACTGGGATGAGTTTGAAGAAATTTGTACCCGCGGTTTGGATTTATCGCCCACCAATGAATTACTCATTGATGAATCGCTGCTCGGCTGGAAAGAGTACGAGATGGAAGTGGTACGCGACAAAAACGATAACTGCATTATCGTGTGCTCTATTGAAAACTTCGACCCAATGGGCGTGCACACTGGTGACTCCATTACTGTGGCGCCAGCACAAACCCTCACCGATAAAGAATACCAAATCATGCGTAACGCCTCGATTGCGGTACTGCGTGAAATCGGTGTTGAAACCGGCGGTTCCAACGTGCAATTTGCCGTTAACCCAGTTGATGGCCGTATGGTGGTGATTGAGATGAACCCGCGTGTTTCGCGCTCGTCCGCACTGGCATCAAAAGCGACGGGTTTCCCCATTGCTAAAATCGCTGCCAAGCTTGCAGTGGGTTACACGCTCGACGAATTGAAAAATGATATTACTGGCGGTGCAACTCCCGCATCATTTGAGCCATCAATCGATTACGTTGTGACTAAAGTTCCACGCTTCACCTTTGAGAAGTTTGGCGAGGCCGATGCGCGTTTGACCACGCAGATGAAATCTGTGGGCGAAGTTATGGCAATTGGCCGTACATTCCAAGAGTCACTGCAAAAAGCTCTGCGCGGTTTGGAGGTCGGTTCTGCTGGTTTTGAATCTAAAGTGGATATTACGAGTGAAGAAGGCGTTGCCCGTGTGCGTCGTGAGTTGGCGACTCCCGGTGCTGAGCGAATCTGGTACGTGGGCGATGCTTTCCGTATGGGTATGACCGTTGAGCAGGTGTTCGATCTCTCAAAAATTGATCCTTGGTTCCTCGTGCAAATCGAAGAGCTGATTGCGATGGAGCACACGCTGCGCGGTAAGTCATTGACGGATTTTGATGGTGAAAGTCTGGTTACCTACAAGCGCAAAGGTTTCTCCGATAAACGTTTGGCGCTTTTACTCGGTGTGACTGAAAAAGATGTGCGTCATTATCGCCAAGGTTTGAATATTCGCCCAGTTTACAAACGTGTGGATACTTGTGCGGCGGAGTTCTCAACGTCCACTGCTTATATGTATTCCACCTACGAAGAAGAGTGCGAAGCTAATCCCAGCGATAAGAAAAAAATCCTTGTTATTGGCGGCGGTCCAAACCGTATCGGTCAAGGTATTGAGTTTGATTACTGCTGCGTACATGCTGCCTTAGCAATGCGTGAAGATGGTTATGAAACCATCATGGTTAATTGTAACCCGGAAACTGTTTCCACCGATTATGACACTTCTGATCGGTTGTTTTTTGAGCCCGTGACCTTGGAAGACGTGCTCGAAATTGTTCAAAAAGAAAAACCTGTTGGTGTGATTGTTCAGTTCGGCGGACAAACTCCGCTGAAGTTATCGCGCGCGCTTGAGGCTGAAGGTGTGCCGATTATTGGTACCAGTCCAGACGCTATTGACAAGGCTGAAGACCGTGAACGTTTCCAGCAAATGATTGAAAAGCTCGGCCTGTTGCAGCCGCCCAATGCAATTGTGCGCTCGCTGGAAGAAGCGTTATTGGCGGCTGATCGCGTGGGTTATCCGTTGGTTGTGCGTCCATCTTATGTGTTGGGCGGCCGTGCAATGGAGATCGTGTATAAAGAGGAAGAGTTGCGCACTTATATGCGCACAGCGGTACAAGTGTCGGAAGATGCGCCAGTATTACTAGATCACTTCTTAAATAATGCTATTGAAGTGGATATAGACGCGGTATCAGACGGTAAACAAGTGGTTATCGGCGGTATCATGCAGCATATTGAGCAATGTGGTGTTCACTCTGGTGACTCGGCTTGCTCGCTGCCACCTTATTCGTTGCCTGCGGATGTGCAGGATGCAATGCGCGAGCAAGTAAAACAAATGGCGATTGAATTGGGTGTTATCGGCTTGATGAATACTCAGCTGGCTTACCAAGATGGCAAAATTTATGTGATCGAAGTAAACCCGCGTGCGTCGCGTACCGTTCCTTTCGTGTCTAAATGCATTGGTATTTCTTTGGCCAAAGTGGCTGCGCGTTGCCAAGCAGGTATGACCTTAGAAGCGCAAGGTTTTACTAAAGAAATTATCCCAACCTATTTCAGCGTGAAAGAAGCGGTGTTCCCGTTCAATAAATTCCCTGCAGTAGACCCCATTCTCGGCCCAGAAATGAAATCAACCGGCGAAGTTATGGGGGTGGGTGATAGTTTCGGTGAAGCCTACGGTAAATCACAGTTGGGTGCTAACAACCGTATTCCATCATCGGGTACAGCGTTTATCAGTGTGCGCGATATGGATAAAGACGGTATCGTCAGTGTTGGCCAAGATTTGGCGGAGTTGGGTTTCAAATTGGTGGCAACACGTGGTACTGCTGTAGTGTTGCAAAATGCTGGTTTGGACGTGCAAGTGATTAATAAAGTGCAAGAAGGGCGTCCGCATATTGTGGATATGATTAAGAATGACGAAATCGACTTAATCATCAATACCGTAGAAGGCCGTCAAGCAACGCGCGATTCTTCATCCATTCGCCGTAATGCCGAAAATCATCGGGTGTACTACAACACTACGTTAGCGGCTGGTTTGGCGGTGTGTATGGCACTGAAGGAAGGCGACAATATTGAAGTTCGTCGCTTGCAGGACTTACACCAAAGACCTTGTAAATAAGCTGATTGTTAACAATAGAGAGCGCTTGTTTACAGGGCGCTCTGAGTAAAGGAAAGATCAATGAGCACAAAATTCCCAATGACAGCACTCGGCGCAGAAAAGCTCGCCGCCGAGTTGGAAGATTTGAAAAAAGTTCAGCGTCCGCGCATTGTGCAAGCTATTGCGGAAGCGCGCGCACACGGCGATTTGAAAGAAAATGCCGAATATTCGGCAGCGCGTGAGCAACAAAGTTTTTGCGAAGGTCGTATTCAAGAAATTGAAGGTAAATTAGGTAACGCGCAAATTATTGATGTTACAAAAATTCCGCACACGGGCAAAGTTATTTTTGGCACAACAGTTACTATTGTGAATGTGGAAACCGATCAAACTGTTACTTACAAAATTGTTGGTGATGATGAATCGGAAATTAAAGCCAATAAAATTTCGGTGAACTCGCCTATCGCACGTGCCTTAATTGGCAAAGAAGAGGGTGATGTGGTAGTAGTGAAAGCGCCGGGCGGTGAAGTGGAGTATGAAATCGATAAGGTCGAACATTTATAATTTAATAATTTTTAAAGGAAATTAGGAGATACGATGAAAAATTTAAAGGTTTGTAATGTTTTTTTGTTAGCGATTACTGGATTGTTGTGGGTTGGTCAGTTGCAGGCATCTATTGTTAATCTAGATGCGAATACTACTGTGAGCATTTCTAGGTTGACCAACTCCCAATTTCAACCTGTGGATCCAAGCTTGTGGAGTATCAGCAATCTCTTTCAAATAGGCGCACCACTGAATTTGCATTTATCGTATGACTCAAATGCTCAAATCTCTAATCAGTTTCAATTTCCAGATGTTGTTGATGTTGCAACTTATGATAGTGCAATCAAATCGGTGTCTATCGATTCAGGGGATTTTAATGTGGTCAGTAATTCAGGAGAGATTCAACTGACGGATGGAAATCCAGCAGCTGGCTGGACTGATGAGATTCATATGGGCACGACTGAGCCACTGCAGTTTGATTATATGGGTGAATCTTATGCTGTAGTTGCTTCTGGTATTGGAATGTATGACCAAAGTGCAACATTATTAAATAATCTAAATTTGCCTTCAGATAAAGCTATTTTTGACTCTTTTTTGACAAACCCTAACGGATATAGCCTCGTTTTTTTAAGTATAGTGAAAATGCCAGTTGATAATGAGAACTGGATGTCGAATGGTTGGTATGATGTGTATGGGTTTCTCAATGTAGAGAATGTATCCATAGCTAATGTTTCCGAGCCAAGTACAATGTTTCTCGCTTTGTGTGGTTTGTTTGGTCTTGTGTTAAGAAGGATTGCAAAAAATCAAGCATAGAGATTGCCTGAATTTATTATTAATAAAAAAGCCGCCCAATAAGGCGGCTTTTTTATTGCTTACAGTCATCAATTCTAGCGATGCAAATTAGACAGCTTCGGATTCGCTTTTTTATTGGCGCGATAGAGTAAAACTACTTTGCCAATCTCTTGAATCAGTTCAACATTGGGCAATGTAATTAGTTCAGCGACAATGGCTTTGCGGTCTTCGCGTTCAGTCATGGCCAGTTTTACTTTAATTAACTCATGATCATCTAATGCGCGGTTTAGTTCCAACAATACACCTTCGCTCAAGCCATTACCGGCGATGGTGACAATAGGGTTGAGCTTGTGGCCGATGGTACGAAATGATTTTTTGCGGTCGGTGCTGATGGGCATAAAGTGCTTACCTTGGGGGATTCAATAAACGGTTGTGATCTTGGGTACCATTGTAGCCCAGTCAGCTGCCAAAGCGTTACTGGCTGAAGCGGCAATCTGGGTTCGAGGCCGAATTCATTACAAAAAAGCATTTTTAAAGCGTTGTTTTTGCCGGAAAGCTGCTAGAGTTTAGGCTAGAGAGCGGTTATTTTTAGGTTCCGCATACCTCTTCCTGCGCTTGGTGCTTGTAATTCCTGAGTGCGCCCCCACATAGAATCAAATGTGCGGTTGTACAATTTATACCTCATCTGCTGGGAGCACAGGTTTTGTGTTCATTGCTGTTGGTTAACGTGATTTTTCACGCTGTTTTAAAGTCTTTATGAGGAAATCTCCTTGAACGATATCACCAAAAATCTCCTGATTTGGCTGGTTATTGCGGTTGTTATATTCAGCATTTTTGAGAGTTTTAACCGCCCCGCAAGCAGCGAGACGATCAGTTATACCGAGTTTATTAAAGCTGTCAAAGACGAGCGCGTTCAGGAAGTCATTATTGATCCTATCAGTATTGAAGGAATTTATTCCGATCGCTCCACGTTCAAAACACTAAGACCGCAAACTCAAGATCCGAAGTTGCTCGAAGATTTGTACAATCACAACGTCAATATCAAAGGTCGTGAGGTTGAGCAGCAAAGTCTGTGGAACCAATTGCTGGTCGCTAGCTTTCCTGTATTAATTATTATCGCTGTTTTCTGGTTTTTTATGCGCCAAATGCAAGGTGGTGCGGGCGGCAAGGGCGGGCCTATGAGCTTTGGCAAAAGTAAAGCGCGCTTGCTTGGTGAAGACCAAATTAAAACGACTTTTGCTGACGTGGCAGGAGTAGATGAAGCAAAAGAAGAAGTACAGGAGCTAGTACAGTTTCTGCGTGACCCTTCTAAATTCCAGCGGTTGGGCGGCCAAATCCCACGCGGTGTGCTGATGGTTGGTCCTCCAGGTACGGGTAAAACTTTACTGGCTAAGGCAATTGCTGGCGAGGCCAAAGTACCATTCTTTTCGATTTCTGGTTCTGATTTCGTTGAAATGTTCGTCGGTGTGGGTGCAAGTCGTGTACGCGATATGTTTGACCAAGCGAAGAAGCAGGCGCCCTGTATTATTTTCATCGACGAGATTGATGCTGTTGGCCGTCACCGTGGCGGTGGACATGGTGGCGGTCACGATGAGCGCGAACAGACCCTTAATCAGTTGTTGGTGGAGATGGATGGGTTTGAAGGTAATGATGGCGTCATTATCATAGCCGCCACTAACCGTGCCGATGTATTAGATAAAGCCTTGCTACGCCCTGGCCGTTTTGACCGTCAGGTGTATGTTGGCTTGCCTGATATTCGTGGTCGTGAGCAAATCCTGAAAGTGCACATGCGCAAAGTACCCATTGAGGAGCGCGTGAGTGCTTCGGTTATCGCCCGTGGCACACCGGGTTTTTCTGGTGCCGAACTAGCTAACCTTGTGAATGAAGCGGCTCTGATGGCAGCACGTGGCAACAAGCGTTTAGTTACAATGGAAGATTTCGAAAAAGCTCGCGATAAAATCATGATGGGTGCAGAGCGCAAATCCATGGTGATGAGCGAGAAAGAAAAAGAAAATACGGCCTACCACGAGGCGGGTCATGCGATCATTGGTTGTGTGGTGCCTGAGCATGATCCTGTGCATAAAGTTACCATCATTCCGCGTGGCGGTGCTTTGGGTGTCACCCAATATTTGCCCGAAGAAGATAAATACAGCTGGAGTAAGCGTTCTCTTGAGTCGCGCTTATGTACTTTGTTTGGCGGTCGTATTGCGGAGGAGATGACTCTGGGAGTTGATGGTGTAACGACCGGGGCGTCTAATGATATTGAGCGTGCAACCAGTATGGCGCGCAGTATGGTAACCAAGTGGGGCTTGTCAGCCAAATTGGGGCCATTGCATTATGGTGAGGAAGAGGGCGCTTATCCCGGTATGGCAACGCAACAGTATTCTAGTGAAACCTCACGTCAAATTGACGAAGAGGTTCGCCGCATCGTTAACGAATGCTATGAACGTGCGACTAAAATTCTAGAGGAGAATCGCGATATTTTAGAGGCTATGAAAGATGCTTTGATGGAATATGAAACCATCGATTCTGATCAAGTTGCTGACTTAATGGCGCGTCGTAAAGTACGTCCGCCGCGCGAGTGGAATGATGATGACTTTAACAGCCATTTACGCAATAAAGACTCTGAGGAAAAGCCAGCAGATCCTATTGGTGGCCCAGCAAATACACATTAATTGTATGCTAATTAAGGGGTTAACAATGAAATCAGTGAAGTTACTGAAAGGATTGCTAGCGAGAGTCTCCTTGTTAGCTGTGCTGCTGATATCTGCATTCGTGTGTTATGCAATGGGCGCCAGAACAGGAATGGTGTGGGTACTTTTGTCTGGTTTTCTGTTTGAGTCTGGTTTTTGGTTGGTATTATTGAAAGCTAGAAAACGATTATCCTATTGAATTCTCGTTAAGCGTTTAATCAATAACCCCGAGCTTGCTCGGGGTTATTTTTTGTCGGCTTGTTAAGAATAGGTTTGTTATGAAATTGATGTGCGGCTCTCAATCATTAGATCTTTCTGTGCCCAAAATTATGGGTATTCTCAATGCCACACCAGACTCCTTTTCAGATGGTGGCAGCTATTACCAATCGGGCTATTTATCCCTTGATTTATTGCTTAGCCGCGCTGAGAAAATGCTATCTGAAGGTGCGGATATTTTGGATGTTGGCGGTGAGTCTACTCGTCCGGGAGCTGCACCTGTATCTGAGCAGGAAGAATTGGATAGGGTCATTCCTGTAGTGGAAGCATTGGTGCAAAAACTGGGCGCGCTGGTATCGGTTGATACTAGTACCGCGAGTGTGATGCGTGAATCCGCGGCCAAAGGTGCTAGTTTAATTAATGATGTGCGCGCCTTAAGCCGCGATGGAGCCTTGATTGCTGCAGCTAATACGGGATTACCCATCTGCTTAATGCATATGCAAGGACAACCTAAAACCATGCAAGCTGCACCTGAATATACTGATGTGGTTGCTGAAGTTACAGGGTTTTTACAGGAGCGGATGATGTCTTGCATTGCCGTAGGCATCGCTAAAGAGCGCATTCTAGTAGACCCAGGATTTGGCTTTGGCAAAACTCTCGCGCATAATCTCGCCCTTTTAGCGCGCTTGTCAGAATTGGCTCGTTTGGAGGTGCCGATTTTGGTTGGCTTGTCGCGCAAGTCATTATTGGGGCAGTTGCTCAATCGCAATGTCGATGAGCGCCTACCCGGAAGTTTGGCCTTGGCTTATGCAGCGGCCGAGCGGGGCGCAGCCATTATTCGTGTACACGATGTAGCTGCTACCAAAGATGTATTAAGCGTATTAAACGCACTCAAAACCCAATGATCAGCAGAGTGGAGTAAGGATTCATGTCGCGTAAATATTTTGGTACAGATGGTATTCGTGGATTGGTTGGCGAAGCGCCCATTACCCCCGATTTTATGCTGAAGCTCGGTTGGGCTGCTGGTCGAGTGCTTAGGGATCGCTTTGATGGATCGAACATGATTTTAATTGGCAAAGACACGCGTATTTCTGGCTATATGTTTGAATCTGCCATTCAAGCCGGCTTGATTAACGCTGGCTGCGATGTGGGATTGTTGGGGCCCATGCCAACACCGGGAGTGGCCTATTTAACACGTACTTTTCAGGCGCAGGCCGGTATTGTGATCAGTGCTTCGCACAATAGTTATGTGGATAATGGCATTAAATTTTTTGGCGGCAATGGTACTAAATTGCCTGACGAGCTTGAGTACTTGATTGAAGAAGAGCTAGAAAAACCCATGGTGACAGCGGAAAAACTCGGCAAAGCGCGTCGCATTGGCGATGCCTCCGGTCGTTACATTGAGTTCTGTAAGGGCACCATGCCGTGGGGCTTTAACCTGAAAGGTCTACAAATTGTGCTCGATTGCGCCCATGGTGCCACCTACAACATAGCGCCCGATGTATTTAGTGAATTAGGCGCCAAAATTATTCCTATGTTTGTAGAGCCTAACGGCACCAACATCAACCGCAGTTGTGGTTCAACTAAACCAGAGGCGCTGCAAGAAAAGGTTATCGAAGTAGGGGCGGATTTGGGTATCGCCTTTGATGGTGATGGCGACCGCGTTGTCTTTGTGGATCACAAAGGTGAAATTGTCGATGGCGACGAGTTGCTCTACATTATTGCCCGATACCAGCAAGAGTATGCGGGTGGCTGCGACGGTGTTGTTGGTACCTTGATGAGCAATTTTGGTTTTGAATTAGGCTTGAAAAAAATTGGTGTGCCCTTCGCTCGCGCCAAAGTGGGTGATCGCTATGTAATCGAAATGATGCGTCAAAATGGTTGGCGTCTGGGTGGCGAAAATTCAGGTCATATTGTGTGCAGTAACGTAACTACCACGGGTGATGGCATTATCTCTGCTTTGCAAGTTTTGTTGGCGATTACAACATTTGGTGAGTCGCTCAATAAAATTAAAAAAGGCATGAATAAGTTGCCGCAAGTCATGATCAATGTACATATGGCCAAGCGTGTGGACTTGAGTACGGATGAAACCGTACAGGCCGCGGTAAAGGCCACTGAAGCAAAATTGGCAGGTACGGGCCGTGTGCTTTTGCGTCCATCAGGTACCGAACCTGTAGTGCGCGTAATGGTTGAAGGTGAAGATAAGAAGCAGGTAAAAGAGTTGGCACAAGAGCTGGCTAAAACTGTTGAGCAGGCGCTTAACTGATTCATGCATGCTTCTGGCTCTGGTAAATTGCTTTTGTTTAAAGCTTGCTCAAAGCCACAAATTGGCATTGCTAATGCTATTGCCGAAACTAGGAATTTCCCCGGCCGCTATTAGAAAAACAGATAAAAATCAGTGTGTAAGCTAAGATTCGGTTGTATGTTCAATTCATCTTAGCTACCATAAGCGCCCGCTTTGGGGGAGGTATTGCTGTTGAACAAAGCCGCTAACACCAAGCGTCGCCAACTGGTCGTTGGTAATTGGAAAATGAATGGTAATCAGCGTAAAAACGCTGATTTACTGGCCAGTATAGTTGCCGGATGGCAAGGTGAGCACAGAGCTGATGTGGTTGTGTGTCCCCCAACTGTATATTTACAGCAAACCCGTGACTGTATTTCAGGCTCTCCAATTATTTTGGGGGCACAAAATGTCAATCAGCATGAGGCTGGTGCATTTACGGGTGAAGTTTCCGCGCAAATGTTGGCAGATTTGGATTGCAAATTTGTCATAATTGGTCACAATGAGCGCCGCCGCTTACAGGGTGAAACCGACGAGCAAGTAGCGCAAAAATTTATGGCTGCGCAGCGTGGGAAGTTGATACCTATATTGTGTGTTGGTGAGTCATTGGCTCAGCGCGAAAATGGTCAACAGCTGCAGGTGATTGAACGTCAGCTACAGGCTGTGTTTAGCCATACTGGTCTGGAAGTGTTTGAACATGCTGTAATTGCTTACGAGCCGGTTTGGGCAGTAGGCACAGGTAAAACCGCGACGCCAGAGCAAGCGCTTGAAGTTCACAGCTTCATTCGTAATCAATTAGGTAAAGCGGCAGAAACAGTAAGAATTTTATACGGTGGAAGCGTTAAAGCGCACAATGCACAACAATTGTTTGCCTTGGCCGATATAGATGGCGCCTTGCTCGGTGGAGCTTCGCTCGATGCCGAGGAATTTTTAAAGATTTGCAAAGCCGCTGATTAAGTCAGCACACTTGAAAAAGCGCACAGCGCTCAATAAGAGATCCAGTAATGGAAAAGATATTCTTGGTGATTAACTCTGTATCTGCGTTGATTGTGATCGGTTTGATTCTGATTCAACAAGGTAAAGGTGCGGCGACAGGTGCCTCTTTTGGTGGTGGCGCTTCACAAACTGTGTTTGGTAGTGATGGCGGTGGTAGTTTCTTTACCCGTGCAACTGCGTTGTTCGCTACATTATTTTTTGCTACCAGTTTGGGTCTGGCTGTGATTGCAAAAAATCATGCTAGAGTTGCAGCGCAAGGTATTGCAGTTCCAGCTGCCGCAACTCAACAGGCTCCTTCTGCGCCAGTAGCTCCAGCGAATGATGTTCCTGTAACAACAGACGCACAAGCTCCCGTTGTGGCGCCTGCCGCAAATGACGTTCCGGTCACTGCACCGGAGCAAGGTAAGTAAAAGTATCAATGCCCGAGTGGTGGAATTGGTAGACACGCTATGTTGAGGTCGTAGTGGCGTAAGCTGTGCCGGTTCGAGTCCGGCCTCGGGTACCAA
>Ga0209067_10000331_pt1 | contig 31339 bp, 53 predicted proteins | sample ColStrG_CSR_2013_FD_187199 | JGI IMG/M metagenome (GOLD analysis project Ga0209067, IMG submission 187199) | Freshwater sediment microbial communities in response to fracking from Pennsylvania, USA - Cold Stream Run_MetaG_CSR_2013 (SPAdes)... | ecosystem: Environmental > Aquatic > Freshwater >... | reverse complement strand
AAGCTGGGGTGGGGAAAGGAAGCGATGGAAAAGACCGTGCTGGCCGAGATCCGAGAGTTGGAGCATGAGAAATGGGTACTGCAATCCGAGGCGCGAAACTGGTTCAGGCAAACCCCGTTCGCACCGGGGAAGATACGACGGCTGCAGCGGTGCGCGCAGATCGATGCGAAGCTCAACCGACTGCGAGAGAGTTGCGGGCTCGGGCCGCAACCCTGAGACATGAATACGAAGCCCTCGCCGGCGTGAAGGGCAAGGAGGGGTACCGGCACAGCCTGTGCCGCAAGTTCTGTGACCTGGAGTTGGCTGCAATAGCCATGATCGAGAAAGGGTGGTGGTGAGATGCTGGAATTTCTGGGGTGGCTGCTGGTGGGGTTCGTGGGGACTACGGTCCTCCTCAAGGTGCTGGAGGGTGGTATCATCCGGCTGATCGAGTGGTGGGATGGGAGGGGGTGGAAATGAGCAGGATCAGGGGGATCGTGTCACGGGTTGCGGGGAAATTTGCGTGGGTCACGGGTTGCGGGTTGAGCGCGGAGCAAAAGCTGGCCGCCAAAGGCTTGGCTGCGGTGCTCGCTGGGATCGCGCTCGTGGTCGTGTGGCCGCCGGCAGTCCTGGTAGGCCTCTCGGTGGCGGCGCTTGGCGTCGCCTGGCAGGGCGCGTGCGGGGCGGCCAGGGCGTACCTGGACTACCAGCAGGAGGAACGCAAGGAAGCCCAGCGGCAGGTTGAGCGCGCTCTGCGCAGCCAGCAGGCGGCTGCCAGCGTGTTCAGTGCGGTGCCGAAGCCGCTGCCCGCGGAACCGTCGGCGGCTGACACCGCCAACCTTAAAGGGTTTTTGAAAATGATCGAGTCGGACATCGAGCGTATGCGGGCGGAAGCCAGCCAAAGGGGCGGCCGATGAGCATCCCGAAACTGGTACGGGTCAAAGCGGTCACGGAAGCGGACATCGCGGCCACCGAAAAGGACGGACTGCTGCACCTCTTCGCGGTCGGCCTGGACGCGGCGGCGGGCATCTTCGGCGCCCGGGTGCCCTTCATCACCATCTCCTCGCGGTGCGCGCTACGCCTCCTGGCTTGCCAGGAGTCCGGGAGCACGCCGCCTGTGTGGGCCGCCGAGCTGGGCACGTTCCTGGAGTGGATCGATCCCGGCCACCTCCAGGCGGCCATGGTAGCGGACTTCGCGCGCTGCGTTCAGACGCAGCGGCTGCTCGCGGGTGGGGCATGAGCTGGTGGTCGAAGGGCCCCCGCGAGGAGGTGCTCGAAGCCTGGGCGCAGGCCCGCGCGCGCGAGCTGGGCGGCAGGCTCGAAAAGCTGCCGCCAATCCTGGGCTCGAAGCACCGCCCCGACCGCGTTTTCTTGCATCCCCGCCGACCGCCGGCTTTCCTGGAGCTCAAGCGCACCGGCGAGGAACCGACCGACGAACAGGGGTACGCGCTCGCGCAGCTCCGGATCGAGGGCTACGTGGCGGGTTGGGCGAACACCCGGGCAATGGTGCTGGATTTCTTTGATAACGCCATGCGGCCTCCGCTGGTGATGGCGCTCGCCATCTGGCAAGAGCACGTCGAACACGTCAAGGAGGACCGGGATGCTCGCAAAGACAAGGCTGTGGTTGGAGGGCGTCGGCGTCGGGACCCTCCTCGGGGTGGCGCTGGCCGCTCTGGTGCTGTTCCCACGGATGCAGGAAGCGCTGACGCAGAGCACGATGCAGGAGCTGCGTCGCAATGACGTGTACCTCCTCCGAGCCCCTCCGGCGCAACCAGGTGCTGGCTATCGAGCGGTGGCTGGAACAGCCCCAGCTCGGCCTCGGGCTGGAGATGGGCCTGGGAAAGACGCGAAGCATCCTGGAGGCGCTCCGCCTGCTGTTCGAGATCCGGCACGCGCTGGTGGCGGCGCCAAAGAGGGTGGTGGGGGAGTGGCGGGAGGAAAACCGCAAGTGGGGCTGCCTGCCGCAGGCCCAGGTGGCCGAGATCACGTTCGAGGACCTGAACCTGAAGCGCGTAAACGGGGCGCTGGACTTCCGGGACATCAAGGAGACCCGGCAGCACCTCCGAGCGCTGATCGCAGCCCATAGGCTCGTTTTGACCTCCTGGGACGCCTTATTCTGGGTGGCTGCCGCGCTCGGGCCCCGGCCGCATTTCGATTGTGTGATCCTGGATGAGGCCAGCTACGCCAAGTCGAAACATTCCAATCGGTTCCAGGCTGCCCGGCGGCTGGCTGCCGGCGCCAACTACCGCGCCTGCCTGGACGGCACGCCGGGGGCCAACGGCTGGGAGGATGTCTGGGCGCCCAGCTACCTGCTCGATGAGGGCAAGCTCCTGGGCCGCACGCTCACCGCCTTCCGCGAGCAGTTCATGCGGCCGATCATGGGACCGAACGGGCGGGTGATCGACTGGGGCAACCCGACGGCGGCGCAGGAGGCTGAGCTTCGCCGACGGCTGCCGCAGCTATGGCTGATGATGCAGGCCAAGGACTGGGCGGATATGCCGGAGCTGATTGTCAATGACGTGTACGTGGATTTACAACCCGAGCACGCTCGATTGGCAACCCAGCTCGAACGGGCGGCGCTGGCGCTGATGCCCAGTGGCGCGAAGGCCCTCTCTGCAAACGTGGCAGCCGGGCTGTCCAAGGCCGCCCAGGTTTGCAACGGTGCGGTCTATGACGACAAGCGGAACGTGGAGCACATTCACGATCTGAAGCTCGAAGCCCTGGACGAGATCATCGCCCAGACGGATCGCGGGATCCTGCTCTTCTACGAGTTCCAGCACGACAAAGCGCGGCTGCGCGCGCACCTCGGCGCGCGGGCGGCGTTCATGTCGGACAAGGGCGGCCGCGAGAGCTGGGAAGCTGGTGATCGAAAGGTCCTGTGCGCGCACCCGCAGGAAGCTGCCGTGGGCCTGAACTTGCAGAAGGCCGGCCACACGGTGGTGTGGTTCGGCGTCACGTACAATGCGTGGCTCTACCGACAGGGGAACGCGCGGGTCCATCGCGTGGGCAACGAGTCGCCCACGGTGGTCATCCATCGCATACTGACGCGGCACCGCGTGGAAAAGCTGCAGACGGACGCGCTCGATGGCAAGTGCGACCTGATTGATGCGATAATGCAACTCAAATGAAAGGCGGACCGATGACCAACGACGACAAGCGGGTGCTGTTGTACTTCTATCGGGAGAAGGGCGACGTGACGCGCGCCTGCAGTTGGCCCAAGATCCGCGCTCAGCTGGAAGCCGAAGCGCCCCACATACTGCGAATGATGGAAGAGAAGGAGCGGCTGGAGGCAAGGATCGACGCTGCCATCGACACGTTTTGCGAGGAGGACGAATGAGCGTGAACATGCTGACGCGGGTGGTGCAGGCCGAGGGCAGCTCGGACCTGAGCGAGAAGGGCGGCGACGTGGACGTGCTGCGCGCGGTCGGGGCGAGCGGCGTACACAAGCGCATGGGCTCGCTGCTTGCGCGCTTTCTGTCTTCCGAGGGACACGAGAATCGCATCACGCTGCAGGAGCTGCTCCAGGAGCATATCCGGCGCCAGTTCCCTGCGCTGCGCGCGATAGAGCGGATGGCGGTGGCGAACGCGGCGCTCTACACCTACCTTTACCCACGCTGCCCGACGTGCCACGGACGCGGCTACGAGGTGCGCCCGGACACGCCGATGCTGTCGGACGTGGCTTGCAAGATGTGCATGGGAAACGGTCGGCTCAATCTCACGTCGCAGACCGATGAAAAATTAAAGGGCCCAGTCGCCTGGGCCCAGAATGAGATTGCGCGAGCCGAGCAACAGTTCTCAGGTGCTGTCGGCCGAAAGCTCGGCAGGGATTAGAGGCCTTCGTCCTCTGCCACCAGCGCCGCGAAGTCCAGCCACAGAAAGCGCGCGCCTTGGCGTTGGCCGCCTTTGCGAAACTCGTCGAACGACTCCCCGCTGGACGTTGGGCAACCCAGTTCGACGAGGAAATCGAGAGCCGCCTTTCGCGAGCCCCAAAAATCTAGTTCTGGGTGTCGATCAAGGCAGACCGAGATCGCGCAGCACGAAAAATAATCGTGCGTGCGAATCAGCCTCGATCCGTCTCTCCGAAAGAGGTCGTCGCAGATAGGCGAAAGGTGGTTGTCGGCGGTCTCGCGCAGAAGCTCGGAAAGTTTCATGCTGGCCTCCTCAGTTGCCCGCGACGCCGCCGGCGCGGGGGTTGGATACGGACGCCTCGAAATTCGGCGACAAGGTAGAGCCCATCGACGAGCGGGGCTCGGGGAAGATGCTGTTGGCTTCGCGGTCCCACTCTTCGAGGGGCAGTTCGGTGCGGAGCGCGGTGTTTCGCGGCTGGCCGGTGAGTACCTCGTAAAGCGAGTCCTGGAACGCAACGATGGCGCGCGGATCCGTGAAGCCGTCCGCGCTCATCTTGTCCACCACGATGGTGACGGACTCGATGATCTTGTGTGCGTGCTTGAGACCGGACAACTGGGTCGGGTCCGTGGTCTCCTTTATTTCTTTGGCAAGCACGGCTAGGGTAAAGGGGATGAATGAACGCATGGTCTGTCTCCTACGTGTAGGGGTTGATGAGGCTTCCGAAGATCCGACCCATGCCTTGCTTAATGCAGCGGTTGGTATCGTCCTCGGTTCGTTCGATCATGCCGTAGCCGGCGATGTCCATCGCGACGTTGCGCAGCTCGGCGAGCGCGTAGGCGGCATGCTGAAGCGCAACGACATTCGGAGAGTCGAAGGCTTTGGCGGCGCGTATCGCGTGGTCCACTGCGCCCTCGGCGGCAAGAAGCTGCTGGGCACGCGACTGCCCTTCAAACTCGGCGCGGGTTTTCGTAGGCATCACTTGCTCCTCTGGGTTATTCCGAAGACCCGCTTCCAGCAGGGCAGCCAGTTGCGCGGTTCGGGCAGTTCAACGTACGGGTGGCACGGCGGGGTGTATGGCTTGAACACTCCGCCGGCCTTGCGAAGCTCTGCAGCCTCGCGCTCGATGGCGCGCTGCTCGGCAGCCTGGGCGCGCGTCACGCCGCCACCTTGCCGTGCTCTTTTGCGTAGGCCCGGGCGGCCTTGATCGCGGCCGCCAGGGTCTCGTGCGCGCTCGCCTCGTGCCGGTGCCCGACGGTCACCAGGAACGGGCGCTTGCGGTCCACGTGGGTCCAGCGCGAGATGTCACGGAAAGGCTGGTGCCAGATCCACAGGAAGTCCCGCTTGCGATGGCAGACGGTTCTCCAGGCCGTTGCAAGCCCGGTCTCTTTTGCGCCCGGTGTGTTTTCGTCGACGAAGATGTCCATCTCAGTTCCTTCCCTCAAGTTCGTGGAGGTCGCGGGGCTCGAACCATGCGGAGGCGGTTGTGCCCTTCGGGATGTGGTCGCTGCTGCCATAGCGCTGGTGCGAACGGTTCAAGAAGAAGGGATCCAGCTTTGGCGACTGGCCGATGACCACGGTGCCCGGGTCGCCCTGCACGCGCGGCTCTCCCGCGATCGTGAGAACTGCAATGCGGTCGCGACAGAGGTCCTCGATCACGCGTGCCCAGTCCATAAACTCAAGGGGCACCTCGGGCTCGCACTCCTCGGCCTGCGCTCGCCGGCAGAGGTCCAGGAGACGCTGGGCTTCAGCGATCTTGACGATGGTCTTCAGGTCGTTAGGCACGGTGTCCTCCGTTGTTGAGCGTGGCCTTGATGAAGGTGCTGGCATCGCGGAGCGCCTTGACCCGGCGCGCGTAGGCCATCGCCTCGTGCGTGGTCGCGCACTGGGCGGTCAGGTGCGTGTGCCCGGTCGCGAAGTTCTGAACGCCGTAGCGCAGGCCCTCGGGCGTCTCCTGCCCGAATATGCCTATCGGGTAGATGTCGCCAATCGTGTGCTGCTGCAGCCCGCCTGTGTTGGCCCCATGGCCCGTGTATTTTGCTGTCATGTCAGTCTCCGTTGTGGTGGCCTGGATTGGCCCCCGCTCCTGCGCTCCTGGGAGCGCAGTGGCTGGGGTCAGCCCCGATGGATGTCCAGTGCGTTGCGCGCGAGCCGGATGACGCGTGCGTATTCAGTGATGAGCTGGGCGGCGGCCTCCTTGTCGTTGCCCGTGATGCCCCCGGTGCCGGTCAGGCGGCGCGCGAGGTCGCGGATCTCGACCACGTTGCGACCTTCTGCGGCGGCCTCCTGGAGCGCTTCCTGCCGCTCCTCGAAGGTGTTGTAGCGCTCGCACAGGGACTGGGCGCCCGCCAGCCGCGTCTGGGGCGTGTCACCGTACACGCGGGCCACCGTCGGACCGTTCACGCCGTCCGTGATGACGAGACCGTCCGGGGACGGGAAGGGAAAGATCGTAAGGTTCATGCTCACTCCTTGATACGGATGGTCAGTTGCACTGCTACGAAGCCGGCGGTGCCGGGGCCCGTGGGCGGGACTACGTGGAACGCCACCCCGACCGGCCCAGGCTGCCAGCGGGCCGCGAAGCCCGCAACCAGCGGTCGAATGGGATTCTGGGGCTCGGTGTACCCTGTCGCCAATCCCGCGAACGCGCCGACGCGCAGGCCCGAAACTTGCAACGGCAGCCACTCGCCCAGGGCATAGGCGGTCGTGTTCTTATAGCTGTTCTTGTACTCGCCCAGGTCAAGCCCGACCGTTCCCAGGCCCACGTGAAGGCCCAGGCCAGGGTTGATGCCGTTGAAGTCGGCCCGCGTGTGCTTGCTCAGGCCGTTGACCGTGAGGTCCAGTTCAGCCCCGTGTGCGTGCTTCGCGAGGGCCAGGACGGCGAGAGCCGCCAGGATCGCTATCTGATGTTTGCGCATGGTCACTCCTGTGTGGTTATGGTCAGTTCGCCGATGACGCGGGCTTCAAGGGCGCCGAACGCCATCGTGGCCTTGCCCTTGTTCCCACGGGCACGGGAAGCGATGGCGGCCTTGCCCAGGCGGTCCGCCAGGGCCGCGAGGTCCGCGTGCAGTTCGACCTTGGCCGTGACGATCTGGGTCTTGTAGAGCCCGTTGATCTTGACCGTGCGCTTGCATTGCACGGTGCAGATGCCTTGCGATTGTTTGCTCATTCTGCTTTCCCCGCCTCGTCGTAGCCGCGCGTCGCGACCAGCATGGCCGTGATGCTCAGCGAGTTGTAGAGCGCCGTGTCACCTACGGCGTCCGCCGCGCAGGCGGCGCCCAGGATAAATTCCAGGGCCACCTTTGTGCGTGTGATCTTGCCCACGACACGCTGCGAGTGCAGCCGGTCTGCCAGGGCGGCCAGGATCTTGGCCCGTGCGTCTGCTGTGCTCATGCCTCACTCCTTTCGATGATGAAGCTGCCGTTAGCGAGCGCTTTCTGGACCATGTCCGCGCCATCGCACAAGCCCTCGATGGCCGCCTCGATGTCCAGCCGCGACACCATGCCGTTGCCGGCGAGGCATTCGCCCCGCAGGCGTTCCAGCACGGATACCGCGATCGCCACCGCGTGAATATCGCCGCCCGTGCCGCGCAGCGTGCGCGAGTCCAGACGGCTGCCTTGAAACTTCGCGTCATCGCGGATGACCGCGTGACGGTGCGCTGACTCGCTCGTTACCTTGCCCATGTTGCACTCCTTCGTTGGTTGTCCATACGGGCCTTGCGGCCCGTTTCGGCCCCCACCACGGGGCCTCATCAGTGGACTTAGACCAGCACCCCCTGGGCTGCGAGGTTGAATGCGCGCTGCTTGAGGGCCGCGCCAGGGCCAGACTGCGCGCTCACGAGCCGGTGGTCATCGCTGCGCGCACGCACCGAGTGGTCCACGTAGTCCGTGACCGCGTTCACGAGGCCCCAGGCCGTGCCCTTGCGGCAGGTCAGGTCCGAGCCCTTGCCCTTGCCGTTGTAGAGCGCCAGGAGAGCCGGGAACGCGCGCTGCTCCTTCGCCTTCTCCAGGTCCGCAGGTTCCTGTGATCCTGCGAGCAGTTCGGCGAAGAACGTCTCGGCGGCCTTGGCGCTCACGCGGGCGGCGGCCAGCTCACGGGCGGCCTCGACGAACGCGCGAAATTCCGCGTTGGACGCCTCGATGGTCTGGCGCGCCTTGTCCGCCTTGAACTTGCTGCGGTGCGTCTGACGATACTTCGTGGTGGACTTCTCGGCCCCCGCGATGAGCGCGGAGAGCGTGTTGTTGCAGACCGCCGCGAAGCTGGTCCAGTCCACCTCAGTCGCCAGCGAGCCGTCGCAGGCGGTCCAGATCGTGATGAACGGGGTCAGGATGTCGCCCTTGCCCACGCTCACGTCGTCGCCGATCTTGGCCGTCGCGAAGTAGCGCCGACCGCCAAAGACCGCGCCCAGGGACTTCATCGTCGCGCCGCCCTCTTCGCAGTAGCGGTAGATGGTCTCGACCGTCTCGCGCGGCTGGACGGTCTCGAACGAGTCGCTCACGATGCCCAGGTCCTGGAAGGTGTCGCTGCGGAACTGGACCACGCGGTCGTCCACCTCGCGCACCGTGTGCGCCGGGTGGCCGACGGGCGCGGTGTTGTAGCGCACCCGTGCCCGCTTGATCGTGTAGTTCAGGCCCGCCTTGTTGATGATCGTATCGAGGTCATCGCCAGGGAGGATGAGGGCGTGTTGCGTCTCGCCGAAGTGCCACTCCTTGTCCGTGGAAGCCAGAGCGTATTTGCCGGTCGAGTTGTCAAGTTCGTGTGCCATGTGGTTTTGCTCCTGTGATCGGTGGCCGGGATGGCCCCCGCGTGAGCCCCTGTGGGCTCACACTGGGGTCATACAGTGCCGAAAGCGCGGGGCGCGTCGCCCAGGATCTCGATGTGAACGCTGGTCGCCTCGCGGTAAATGCGCTGAAGGGCCTTGAGCTTGCGCGTCAGGAACGCCTTGCGCTGCGCCGGGATGTCCGACACGTTCGCCGTGCGCTCGTACCGCGTATAGCTGCCGTCGCTGTGGACGATCTCGACTTCGATGGTTCTGCGTTGCGTTGCCATGTTCACTCCCCTGTGCTGGTTGCGATGACGGTGATGCTGCCGTCGGTGTCCACGATGGCGAAGGTCTCGCCGCTGTCGGTGGTGATGCTGTGCTCGGTCATGTTCGCTGCTCCTCGTGTTCGGGCTGCGTCGTGCTGCCCACAACCGCATCATCGACGATTTTTGGACCTGTGGGAGGCCAAAACCTCAACTTTGCAAGAAAATTGCGCAAAAAAGCTCACAACGCAAGATTATTGCGTGGCACGGATCTTGCTTTTGTTCCACATTGTGAAATGACAGCGCGCCCTGGTGCGCAATACGTTGCTAGTCGGCGCGCTATTGCACTATGTGAAACCTACTCTTAAGCTCTTCTGAGACCGGCCCGCCCGGCTCCACTCCATTCAGGACGCCGCACGCCATGAAGATCACCATCGACACGAGCGCCGCAACCCTGACTCTGCAACCCGCAACCCAGTCAATCCCGATCCCTCCCCCAATACTGGCAAAGCTCCAGGCGCTGCTGCATCCCCTGATGCAAAGCCTCCCAGGACCACAGGAACCGGCAGCCGGGGTTGCGGACGACGATGATGGAGACGAGCCGCAACCCGGTGGATTGGCTGGACCAGAGGATCAGGCTGGCGGTGAGGCGTCGGACATCCCGACGCATGGGCAGATGTGGCAGCAAGAGAGTGCCGCACGCATGAAGCGCCGGGTTGCGGTTGCGGACATGACCTGAGCGCTCCGGCGCTGGCGATAGACCGGTACTATGAGAGCCGGGCCTGCCGTGGCGGGTCCTGTCTGCAGGGGGGCCATACCCCGCCTGCGATCGCGCGCTGGCCGGGTACCGGGGGAGGAAGTCCTCAGCCCCTGGGCGCGATGTCGTACAAAAAGTGTCTCATTTACACAACATGGCGGGCCCAAAAGGGATACGCAAAACCGTGGACCGCGGATAGCCACGGCAGAGTAAACGCCGGCTCGAACCCGGTCCCCGCAACCAAAATTTAGACCGGTACCCCAAAATCTGAACCATGAGTTCAGGTACGGCGGTGGCCGCTAAACACCAATCAATGCGACCGCGGGCGCGGCGCACAAACCCCACCGGGCGGAGCTCGGTAAAAGAGGAGCAGCACTATGGCAGCACGGCCGAGTTTCCGCGGACGCATGGGCGTCGAAGATAGCAAAGATGGTGAACAAGAGCGCGACGGCGAGGGCGTCCTGGTGCGCGGCAAGGGCGGCAGCCCGCAGCATCCCGAGTCCGAAAAGGGCCCGCTGAGCATAAAGGGCGGGCGCTCGCGCGACAGCGCCGCCGACGAAACGACCACCGCCGGCTACAACGGTGACAGCGCCAGCGGCGATATGTCTCCGCCAAACACGGTGGCAATGCCTATCACGGCGCGCGGCGGGAGCGCGCCCGGCGCCTACGACAGCACCGGCGAAAAGCTGAACGTGCGCGGCAGCCTGGGCAATACCGTCCAAAACGCCTACAACGACCGGCCCGGCCAGGGCGGGTCCAGCGAGGGTGACAAAAAGGGCAAGATGATGGCGACAGAGCCCTCAAACTTCTACAACGACGTAGGCGGCAACAAAAACGACATGGACGGCAACGCCAGCCAGCCGCGCGCCAAGCGCATCGAAGGCTTCGGCGGCGGCAAGAGCACGTTCCAGTCGTTTAGCGAGGACTACAACGACCTGGGCGGCAAGGGCGCACTGGTTGGTCGTGATGACGGCGAGGGCGACTCCGGCAGCGGCACGATCTTCGCTGCCAAAGGCAGCGGGGCGGCCAAAAAGATCACCGGGTTCAGCTCCGAAGACGGCCTCAAGAGCGGGATGGTCTGAGATGTGTCAGGCGGGTGACGAAGTCCTGGCGCGGGTGGCTGAGCTGGAGCGCAAGGTCGCTCAGCTTATGCCCCGGGACAACATGAACCCGCAACCCGTCCCGCGCGCACCCATGCCTAACGAGTGGCGTCCGACGGAACTCAAGCTGCCCCCGGTTCCCAATTGGGATATTCGTCCGGACCAGCGTCCCTATTGGTTCCCGCCCCCGGGCCTGAGTACCACCTACGGGCCGGATCACTAGCCCGAGTAAGTAATCTGTGGGAAGTATTGGGTAGTATCGACACAACACGAAGTGTCGAGTTTCCAGTGTCCGGGTTGCGGTGCCCGGTTCAGAAACCGCCGCCTGGGCCAGCGTAATTGGTCCTCCAATTCGGCGGGGTAGCTCAGCAGCAGAGCAGGTGGCTCATAACCACTCGGTCGGTGGTGCAACTCCATCTCCCGCAACCATCCATTCAAAGGACGAACCATGAGCAACGTGCAAAACAGCGCCACCATCACCCTCGGCCTGGCTCAGACGCCGGTGCCTGCCGGCAAGACCTTTGCCAAGATCACCGTCACCCTGACGGACTCCGTGGGCGCCCAGCTCGAACAAGACAGCTCGGGTGCTTCCGGCACCGTCGGGCCGTTCGACATCTCGCACTTTGCCCCCGGCCTCCTGACGTGCGTGGCGACCGCGCTCGCCACCGACGGCACCGTGCTGGCGACCGCCAGCGGTACGGCAACGATTACGGCCCAGGTGAACTTCCCGGCGCCCACCACCGTCACGATCTCGCTCAGCTAACCATGAGCCTCTGGCGCTGGCTGTTTGAGCGCAAACACCGGCACGCGATGTACCCGCGGCCGGTGGTTCTTCACATCCGGCTGCACCGCCATAACGCGCGCTAGGGTTGCCCGGCTCGCTCTGGCGTTGGCAGTGATCACGTGTCTGGTAATTTTGGTGCTTAACGCGCTCGAACCGCGGCCCGAGTTGCCAGCAATCAACCTGGACGACCTCCTCGACCCGCTGCCCTGGCCGGCGCCAATAAAGGCGTAGCACCTGAAGAAAACGTACCACAGCCGGCCGGAAGCACTCAAAGCCGGAGCCCCGCGGTTTTTCAGCACGAAGCCCTGCAAGTTCGGGCACGTGGGGGAGCGCTACACCGCCAACTGGGTATGCGTACCCTGCAGCGCGCTCGCGACCGCCCGAAGCAAGGCTAGGACGCAAGAAAAGAACGCCGGCCGCCCCAAGCCTGGCAAATGCGAATGCTGCGGCGCCAGGGCGCCGCTGGTGTTTGACCACGATCACAAGACGGGGAACTTCCGCGGGTGGCTCTGCCACCCCTGTAACCTCGCGCTCGGGCATGTCAACGACAGCCCCCAGCGGCTACGGCAGCTGGCGCAGTACCTGGAGGCCCACGCCGGAGCGGGGTTGGCGGCGGCGCTTGGCTTACGGCGATAGTTATGGTATCCTATCTTCTGTGAAAGTACAGGAGGGGATATGACGAGTGACTACGCCAGAACGAAGGCCTGGAGATTGAAGAACCCGGGCGCCCGCGCGGAGGAGGCACGGCGCTATCGCGCCAAGCACCCTGAAAAGGTTGCCGCCATCCAGGCTCGATACAGAGAGCAAAACATCGAAAAGATTCGGGCGGAGGGTGCCGCCGCGGCCCGGGCACGTCGCGCGCAAGACCCGGAGGCCGCTCGGCGCCGGTCACAAGAGTGGGCCGCCAGACGGGACGCGAAGCGTATCGTAGAGATGGGGCGCCCAAAACCCGCCGCCTGTGAGTTATGCCGAAAAACCGGGGCGGACTGCCACGGGGATCGAATCGTTTTCGATCACGACCACCGAACGGGCCGCGCCCGGGGGTGGCTATGCGACCGATGCAACAAAGTGCTGGGCCACGTAAAAGATGACGCTGGGCTGCTCAGGCAGATGGCCCGGTACCTGGAGACCAATAATGGCAGAACTGACCACAAAGAGTCGGAAGGCACTCCCTGCGAGTGATTTTGCCGGCCCCGGCCGGAGCTATCCGATCCCGCCCGGCGACCGCAGTCATGCAGCGAACGCCAAGGCGCGCGCGACACAGATGGTCAAGGCGGGCAAGCTCTCCGTGGCCGCCAAGGCGAAGATCGACGCCAAAGCCAACCGGGTGCTGGGCGAATGACGCAGGATATGGAGCGCGGCCAGACGACCGACAAGCTCCGCACCACTGCCGAGAGCGAAAAGCCCGAGGGCTTCACCACGACCACCGCCTACGACCAGTCGGTGGCGCACCAGGTGACGCGCAACGGCAGCTCCAAGGGCAAGCGCGGCCGCGGATTCAACTTCCGCATGCTGGCCGACGTGCTCGAAGCCGAGGCGCAAGTAGAGGGCGGCCTGGACATCGCGCAGGCGATCGTCAACGCCCTCAAAAGCAACAAGCTCGACGAGAAGACGAAGCTGCTTGCGCAGCTCGAACTGCTGCAGTACCTGCAGCCCAAGATGAAGGCCATCGAGCACAAGGGCAAGATCGAGCTCGACAGCGAGACCGTGGATGCACGGCTCAAGTACCTCATGGAAAAGATGGGAGCCACCGGTGGCGATCAACCTGGACGCACTGACTGAAGACGAAAAGCGGGAGCTGATCGAACTTTGGAATCTGTCAGAGAAGAAGCGCCAACGCAACTGGCTGGCGGGATACCGCCCTTACAAGAAGCAGATCGCGTTCCACAATGCGGGAAAGAACTTCCGCGAGCGCTGCTTCCTGGCAGCCAACCAGTCCGGAAAGACGCTGTCGGCGGCCGCGGAGATCGCGATACACGCCACCGGCCTCTACCCCGACTGGTGGGATGGGTGGCGCTTCAACCGGCCCACTGTCGGGATCGTTGGCTCCGAGTCATTCGACCTGAACAAGCGGGGCCTGCAGCGTCTCCTGCTTGGCCGCGCTGACCAAAAGGAAGACTGGGGCACGGGCACGATCCCGTACGAGAACCTGGTGCGGTACACCATGGTCCAGGGCGTGCAGGACGCGGTGGCATCGATCACGGTGCGCCACACGCCCTCGGGCGAGAACAGCGTTATCCAATTGGCCTCGTATGAACAGGGGCGGACTAAGTGGCAGGCTGACACGGTCGACTACGTCTTCATGGACGAAGAGCCGCCCAGCGACATCTACTTTGAGGCCCTGACGCGTACCAACGTATCAGGCGGCCCGATCGCAATGACGTTCACGCCGCTCCTGGGCGCGTCCGCCGTCGTGCGACTGTTCTTGCCAATTACCGGCGAGCGCGCGCCCAGTCGCGAGCTCGTCACCATGACAATCGATGACGCCGAGCACTACACGCCTGAAGAGCGTGCGGCGATCATTGCGCAATATCCTGAGCACGAACGCGAGGCTCGCGCGTTCGGGCGACCGGTTCTGGGAAGCGGAATGGTCTTCCCGGTCGCCGAAGCCGCGGTACGCGTCGAGCCATTCCGCATCCCGGACTACTGGGGTCGAATCCTGGGCATGGACATCGGTTGGGACCACCCGACTGCTGGTGCCTGGTGCGCGTGGGACAAGGACACCGATACGATTTACGTCTACAAGACGTATCGCAAGTCACGCGAGAATCTCAGTGTGCATGCTGCCAGCCTGCGGGCTCCGGCTCCATGGATTCCTGTCGCGTGGCCGCACGACGGCCTGCAACACGACAAGCAGGCCGGCCGCAGCATCAAGGACCTCTACAAAGAGGCCGGCTTGAACATGCTGCCAAAGCACGCGACCTTCAAGGACGAGGACATCAGTTCCTTTTCCTTCGAGGCCGGTATCACCGAGATGCTCGATCGAATGCAGACTGGCCGCCTCAAGGTCTTCTCTACCTGCACCGAGTTCTTCGAGGAGATGCGCGGCTACCACCGCAAGGATGGCAAGATCGTGAAGGTAGCGGACGACGTTATCAGCGCCGTCCGCTACGCAATGATGATGAAGCGGTACGCGCGCTCGCAAGCTGAGCTCGCGCCGCAAAAGACGGAGTTTGGCCCGCTCGTTTCCTTCGGCGTGCTCGACCCGACCACCGGATACTAGCGGCCAGCAAGAGCCGTCATTGGGGCGCCTTCGGGCGCCCTTTCTTTTTGACGACTGGAGAATTGAATGTCCGACGAAGTTGTAGCAGTCCCCGAAGCCCAACCTCAGCAGCGTGCCATCTCCGAAGATGACGCCCTGCAGTTCACGCATGTGGCGGTGCTGGCCGGTCACGTGCAGGCGCTGCAGCAGGCCTTCCAGGCGGGCGCGCCCCAGTCAGTGAAGGATGTCCACATCGATGCTATCGTGGATCACGCCATTGGCCTCTCCAACGCCGCCAGCGTTGCGAGCGAGCCCGAGGCTGCCGTAGCGGCCCCCGCGCCGGCCAGCGTGGCAAGTGATTCCTCGTTCAAGATTGTGGTGGGCCTTGTGATCGCGCTCGTCGCGCTCGGCGTCGTCAAGATCCTGCACGGCTGATAACTCGTGGCGACCGGATCCCCAGATTTCCCGAAGGACACGCCCATCCCCGAGCTGGGGCAGGACGCGCCTTCAGACGCCGAGAAGGATGAGGCGATCTCCAAGCTGACCGACTTCGGTCGCAGCCTGGCAAAAAAGCGGGACGAATGGATTCGCGCGCGCCACTCGCAAGGAATCGACAAGCGTTGGTCTCAAGACCTGGACCAGTACCACCAGAAGGACAACGCTAATCGAGCTGCCAGCCAAATGATGGAGGCGGTCGAACAGGGCTTTCCGGTAATGCAGGGCCACTCGCGCCCCACCCGGTCGACCATTTTCATAGGACTTACTCGCCAAAAGTCCAACGCTGCCGAGGCGCGGCTGGCAGATATTCTTCTCCCTACGGATGACCGCAACTGGGGGATTCAACCCACACCAGTGCCGGAGCTGGTGTCGGCGCTTGGGAACAGCGGGATCGCCAAAGATCCGCGCACTCAGCAAGCCATGATCGGTGACGACGGGCAGCCACTGCAGATCAAGCAGGTGGCCGCGCACATCCACCTTATGGCAACCCAGGCAGCTGACGCAATGCAGGCTGCCATTGATCAACAGCTCAACGTCTGCGATTACAACGGCGAGCTGCGCAAGATGATCCACGACGCCGTCGTGCTTGGCACCGGCGTCATGAAGGGCCCGATCGTCACCAACCGCACGCGGCGCGCGTGGCGGCAGGGGACGGACAAGACGGGCAAGCCGTTCTACGAAATGATTTTCGAGGAGGAGTTGGCGCCAGCCAGCTTCCGTAAAGACCCGCGCAATATGTTCACGGATCCGTCCGCCGGTGACAACCACCACGACGGCGAAGGCATCTTCGAGCGGGACATCATGACTGGCAAGCAGGTCCGCATGCTTGCCAAACAGCCGGGGTACAACCTCGATCAACTCCGGCAAGTGTTGCGGGAAGGACCTCGCAAGTCTGCGACGTTCGAGCGGCCGATGGAAGGTCCTGACAAGGACCGCGATGTCAGCTACCTGAACAAGAACTTCGAGGTCTGGGAATACTGGGGCGAGATCGACCGGGAGGATGCGTACGCTGCGGGCGTCGACGTGGATCCGAATGACGAGCTAGACACCGTGTCAGCATGCGTCATCATGATCAACGAGACGGTTGTGAAAGCGTTCCTCAACCCGCTCGACAACGGCGAGCTGCCGTACGATTTCTATCAGTGGGAAAAGGTAACCGGCTCCGTATGGGGCTATGGCGTACCGTACCTGATGGCCGCCCAGCAGAAGGTGATCAACAGCAGCTGGCGACAACTGATGGACAACCTGGGCATCACTGCCGGGCCCCAGATCGTTGTCAAACGCCGGCAGATCACGCCCGCCGACCAAAGCTGGGATCTCACGTCCCGCAAAATCTGGTACGCCAACGACGACGTGGCCGATGTTCGTCAGGCGTTTACCGCCGTCGAGTTTGAGAGCCACGCCGACGAGCTGATAAAGGTCATCGAGTTCGCCATGAAGCTGGTGGACGAAGAGACCGCGGTGCCGATGCTCGCCCAGGGCGAGAAGGGTTCGGCGCCAGACACCGTGGGCGGCATGCAGATGCTGCTCAACAGCAGCAACGTCGTGCTGCGTCGCCTAGTCAAGCAGTTCGACGATGACATCACCCGGCCGCACATCCGCCGGTACTACGACTACAACATGCTCTACAACCCCAAGAATGAAATCAAGGGGGACTTCTCGATCGACGCCCGCGGCAGCTCCGCGCTCCTCGTTCGTGACATTCAGAACCAGGCCTTCCTGTCGTTGCTGCAGGCGGGCGCAAACCCGACGTACGGCATCTTCCTCGATCTGCAGAAGCTGTTTGAGAAGGCGCTCCAGGCCCAGCACATCGATCCGGCCGACATCATGGCCTCCGATGCGGAAATTCAGCAGCGGCAACAGCAGCAGGCCCAGGCCGCCGCCCAGCAGCAAAACCCGGCCATCCAGGTCGCGCAGCTGCGCATGCAGTCCGAACAGGAGCGCACGCAAGCCAACAGCGCGGCCGCGGCTCTCGACTCGCACACGAAGGTCCAGCTGGCTTACATCGACCGGGCGGCACGCCTGGAAGAGCTGCAGGCGCAGAAGGAAGTGCTGATGCTGACCTTGGCAAGCAAAGAGAATCTGTCGCTCGAACAGATTCGTGCCGAGCTTGCCAAGACGGTGATCAACACGAACACGCAGAAGGAGCTGGGCGCCGCCAAGCACCATCTGGAAGTCGAATCACAGAAAGCAAACCCGAGTCCGGACGCCTCGACGCCCGGTCCCTACGACCAGAGCAGCGCACCGACGCCGCCAGCAGGAGAGTAACGCATGGCAAACCGTACCCCAATAATCGACCGCGGTAAGGGCGCAGCGGTTAGCGGCGACAACTCCGTCATCCGCGCCTACTGGGCCGGCATCGCAGCAGCCACCAGTGACATCGGGCTCCCCATTCCGTTTGTCGAGTGGTCGGATTGGACGGTGCAGTTCAACTGCATCAACCTGCTGACCGGCGCGGCCAGCACGCTGGACGCCTCCTCGATCATCTCGCTCTACGGCTCGAACGACTACATCCCGGCGGCGGAAGAAAACGGGAACGTCGCCAACGCCGGAACCTGGTCGGTCATCCAGAGCGTCACGGGCGCGGCCGCCAGCTCGGTCGCAAACACCGCCGGCACGATCGTGCAAGGCAACGAGCGACCCCTCTGGGTCCGCCTAGCTTACAGCGTGGGCGCCGGCACCGGCACCGCGGTATCGAACGTCGTACTGGTTGGCAAGCGCACGCAACCGCAAATCACTGGAGGTTAATCATGTCATCCCAGCTCGCAGAAAAAGTTGCCGCCTTCGAGGCGGCCGTAAAGGCCGATGTCGCTTCGGCCGAAGCCGAAGGTGCCAAGCTGCTCCAAGAGATTGAGGCCGTCTTCTCGCTGGGCCAAGCCCAGGCGCTGAGTGGCCGCGTGCAGGCGGCGGTGGCGAGCGCTGCCGCCCCCGTCGAAGCCGAGGTGGCCGCCGTCGAGGCGGATGTAGCAAAGGTGGTCTGATGGATATCACCCTGAAGAAGACCAGTTGCGACGAGACTGGCTTCTTCGGTGAACTGTTGTCCCCCGCGGGAGCGCACCTGATTTACGTTGCGTCCCACGCCTACCAGCAGGATGACGGCAGCTGGGCGATGAAAGTGCAGCCAGGGCAGTACCTCTGCGTTGGCGGCATGCACCAAATAATGAACGGCCCGAATCACACCCTCGGGCAACCCTTCAAGACTTTCGAGGTGACCGGCGTCGTCGGCCACAGCGGGATTCTTCTGGGGCACGTAGGCAACTGGCCGCAACTCGATTCAGACGGTTGCTTCCTCACGGGTCTTGCGATTGCGACCCTGTCAGGCAAGCCCGCCGTAATTTCGAGCACCGCGGCGTACAACCAATTCATGAGCACCCAGCTGGGCGTCTCCCAATTCACTCTCACTGTACTGCCGTAACGCCCATGGAACTCACCGTACGAGATTGGATTGAAATCATTGCCGGCGTCGTGATCCCGGTGGTGGGGCTTATTGGCACCTTGATTTTGAGCGGCATAAAAGAGCAGCTCAAGACCCAGCAAAAAGGCTACGATGACCTCTCCAGGAAGATCGACGATCTGGAAAAGGAGCAAGCATCATGGCACGCGGAACTACCGGAACGATACGCGCGAAGGGACGACCTGGAGCGGACCTTCAATCAACTGAGTCAAGCGATACTGCGAGTGGACGAAAAGCTGGACCGGCTGCTCCACAGCAAGCTGGTGGGGGAGTAAAGCCGCAACCCGGCAACCCCTGCAACGAGGACCACAAGACCTACTTCAAGCACTGCATGCTTGCCTGGCAGCGGCTGCTGAACCTGGCGGACTGGCGGATCGTTTTCAACCCGAAGGACACGAAGGCCCTCTCCGAGGTCTACGACTTCAGTGACAACGACAAGCTCGTGCGTTACCGGATCGGGTCGAACTGGGGTATGAACCCCGTCGATGAAGATAGTCTGGAAGAGACTGCAATACATGAATTACTTCATGTCCGGTTGCGGCCCCTGATTCGGGCGGTTGCGGACCATGGGGAAGACAGTGACCTGGTTGCGGAGAAGGAGCACGAGATCATCGTGGTGCTCTCCCCGCTGCTGCAGAAGCTATCGAAGGTATCACGAGGCATCGAATGAACCTCCTTGAACTCAACTGGATGAGCGGCGACTGGGTGGAAGTCCAGCGCTGGGCAAACGAGGAGCTGGCCGCCAAGCGCGGCCTCCTCGAACAGCCAACCACGACCGCGGACGAGTCGATGGTTCTTCGGGGCGAGATCAAGGTGTTGAAGAACCTACTGGCGCAGGAGGAGTTGTCGTCTGCACCGGTATCAGTAGGGGGCGGCCACACGTACGATTGAGATCGTAGCTGTGACCGTTCTCCGATTACCCGCGCGCGTGCGCGTTGACCAACCCAAGCCGAGGAAAAAGTGGCCGATGAGAACACTGCCGTAGCACCAGGTGTGGCAGCACCAACCCAGGAAGAACTGCAAAATCTGTGGCAGGAGGAGACCGCGCGACGGTCGAATCCGGATGCGGCGCCAGCCGCAGAAACGCCACCCGCTGTGGAAACACCGCCGGTGGAGGAACCCGCAGCCAAGACCGAACTGCCTGCTGATCTGTTGGCCGCGTTGGCGAAAGTCGACGAGCTCAAGGATCTGGTTGGGACCTTGCAACATCAAGTGCGAAGTGGTGGTGGGCAGATCGGTGCTCTCCAACGCGAACTGCAACAAGTAAGGGCCGCGACACAGAGTGTTGCTCGCGCGCCAAATGATCAAACCGTGCGTGCCGCGCAGAAGTCTCCGGAAAAGTGGGAGCAGCTCAAGAAGGATTTCCCCGAATGGGGCGAAGCCGTCGAAGAGCTGGTTGCCGCTAACCGGGTTGAGCCTGCGCAGGTTGACTTGACGCCCCTGCAGACCGAGATCCAGAACCAGATCAACGGAATCGTTCAGCAGTTCCATTGGGCCGTTGAGGAAGCCAAGTTGTTCGGCGCCCACAAGGACTACAAGAAGGTGGTGAACTCCCCCGAGTTCAAGCAGTGGTGGGCATCGCAACCTGGAGAGATCCAGGCGCTGACAGCCTCCAAGGCAGCCGAGGATGCTATCTACGCGATCGACCTCTTCCAAGAGGCGCGCCAGAAGGCAGCCGACGCCACCCGGGATACGACGCAGGAACGCAGCGCTCGGCTGGCTGCGGCGGCCGCACCCGCCCGAAAGGCGGCGACGCCACCGCCCAGCGACGGCCGTGATCTCACGGCTGCGCAACTGTGGGCAGCAGAAGCCGCACGACGCGAAGAGATTCGCAAGTCGCGCATCTAACCAACTACAAGGACCAACAAAATGGCAATCCAACAATACGGCACCGCCGCCTCGCGGAATCTGATCCGCGCAGCGCAGGGCATGCTGGAACACGCGGAGCCGATCACGGTGCTCGGCGACTTCGGAACGCAGCGCGAGCTGCCGATGAACTCGACCGACACGATCGTTTTCCGTCGCACGCTTCCGTTCGGCGCGAACATCGCCGGCCTGAGCGTTGAAAACAACACCCGATACGTCGCCACCCCCGGCGGCACGGGCGGCCTCAACTACTCGGACTTCGTCCTCGCCGAAGGCGTGACGCCCAACAGCAACACGATCACGTTCCAAGACGTGGCCGTCACGCTGCAGCAGTTCGGCATCCTCTTCAAGTTCTCCAGCAAGACGGAGCAACTGTACGAAGATGACGTTCCGATGGAAATGCAGAAGCTGACCGGCGAGACGATGGCCGAAGTTCTGGAGCTCGTGCGTTATGGCGCGCTCAAGGCTGGCTCCAACGTCGTGTATGCCGGCGGCGTGACGACCCGCTCGTCCGTCAACAGCATCATCACCCTGAACGCCCTGCGCAAGGTCGCACGGACGCTGGAATCGAACCGTGCCAAGCGCGTCACTTCGCGTCTGGCTCCGGGCCCGAACTTCAGCACCCGTCCGGTCCAGCCGGCCTTCATCGTGTTCGCTCACACCGACTGCGTCGCGGACATCCGCAACCTGCCCGGCTTCACGCGCGTGGAAGAATACGGCAGCTTCAAGCCGATCCACGATCGTGAGATCGGCGCCGCGGAAGACTTCCGCTTCATCGTGTCCCCGCTGTTCCGCGCCTTCTCGGCGGCCGGCTCGGCCACGTTGAACGGCTGCCTCTCCGTCGGCGGCAGCAACGTCGACGTGTACCCGCTGATGATCATCGGTGAGGATGCGTGGGGCCAGGTGGCGCTCAAGGGGATGGCTGCAATCAAGCCGATCGTCCTGAAGGCCAGCCAGACCTCGCACGCCAACCCGCTGGGCCAATTCGGCTACGTCGGCGCTTCAACCTACTTCGCGGCTGTCCGCCTCAATGAGGCCTGGATGACCCGCCTTGAGGTTGGCGTAACGGCACTGTAAGGGGAGCTGACCATGCGTCAAATCCACAAGGCACTGCAAGAGGTGTGCGACGAACCGACTCGTCGTGGGGTCGCCAAGGCGTTCCTGTACCTGTTCAAAAACCAACCGCTCACGTCGACCACCGTTTCGACGGGCGCCACCATCTATCTCACAACGGCGAGCGCGCAGCTTGTGCTCGTCGATGGCGTGACGGTGTCGATCCCTTCGGCAACGCAGATCGGCGCGAGCGCCGTCGGCGGAAACAACTCGCTGCTTGGTTTTAACGTTCCGGCCACGGGCGCCAACATCGGCGTCTTCGGTTGGGCGGCGGACAAGTTCGGGAACATCTACACCTTCTTCAACCCCAACCAGACGTTCTCTTCCGTCGGAGCCATTATCTGGCCGACTCCTCCCGATTCCCGTGACGGCGTCATCGTTCTGGGCTACGGGGTGTTGACGAATGCTACCACTGCCTTCACGGGTGGGACCTCGTTGACGAACCAGACCGGCACCAGCTGGCAGTTCATCTATGAAGTCGACGGCATTTATCAGATGAACAACTTCGGTCAGACCTAACCAAAAAAGGAAACAAAAAATGTCCTATAACCTCACCGAGACGAACGGCGGAAGCTGGGTTGTTGTGCCGTTCACCACTCTCGCGCTGGGCTCGAACGGTGGCGTGGCTGCTGGCTTCAGCATCACGACCACGGGTACCGCCGCCTACGGCAACTTCAACGGGCTCCTGCGCCCGTGGTCGGTTGCCGTTAGCAACGGCGTTGCCACGTACCTGCCTGCGGTTCAAACCCAGACGTACCAGCAACAGAAGCCTCCCGTCAACCTGGCGCCGTCGCAGCAGTGCGACATCATCGTCCTGGCCGATGGTAGCGCGACCCCCAACTTCTACTGGATCCAAGGTCCCGTGGTCGATGCGTCGCAAACGAGCCGTCCGATCCCCGGCCCCCAGGGTATCGTCAACCCGGGCACGCTGTTCAATACCACCCAGAACATTTTGGGCGGTCTGATCCCCGTGCTGCTCTTCACGCTGTCGACGACGGCTGCGCAGGCCTACCAGTTCCCTGGTGGCCCGGCGCTCCCGACGCTGACCGGCGTGACGAACTACCAGTACACGTACGCGTCCTTGACCGCCCCGGTCCAGACGCTGCTCGTGAACTACCCCGGCAGCTCGTTCTAAGCACTCCCCCGGCGGCCTCGGCTTCCGGGTGCAGGCTATCGCCTGCTTTGCGTGGCGAAGAGGCAGGCTTTGGCCTGCCTCTTCTTTTTATGTACTTCAACTTGAGGAAAAAATGGCAAGCACAAGAACCCTCCTGGAAGGGAAAACCCAGAGCGGGCTGACGGCCCCGGCAGTTGATGTCGTCGAGGTGGATCGCGTTGAGCCGGTGTCGGCCAACGAGGACATTAAGGAGCTCGCCCGCCGCGAAGACGCGGTCAAGAAATTCATGGACGAGATCGTTATTGTGAGGCTTCACAAGAGCACGGACAAAAATGCCGCGCCCCACGTGATTCTGTCGGTGAACGGAATGACCCAGCCAGTCTTCCGTGGTCAACCGACACCTCTGAAGCGCAAGTACGTCGAGGTCCTCGCCCGCATGGTCGAGAGCACCTACGAACAAAAGTCGGACGAGCGGGATCTCGAACGGTATCAGATGCTGGAAACGAGCGCGCAGGCCTACCCGTTCGAGGTCATCCGTGACGACAACCCGATTGGCCGCGAGTGGCTCGACCACATCCTGGCCGAGAAGAGCTAACAAAGGAACGCTATGAATTATCTCCAGCTTGTCAACCGGGCTCTTAGCGAATGCGGGAGCGCCCTACCTGCGCTCACGACACTGCAGAACCCGGCCGCTGGAGAGACCACGCGTATGATCAACTGGGTCGCCGACGCCTGGAACGAAATCCAGATCGAGCAGTACGAGTGGGACTGGCAGCGCATCTGGCTGCAGTTTCCCACCGTGACGAACCAGCAGCAGTACACCCCCACCTACATCTTCGCGAACGCGACGGTGTATGAGGGGACCGCATCCTTGCCCGTAGGCACGTCGCTTGCGACCTACGGGCTTCAGCAGTGGGTCCGAAAGAGCTTCCGTGTCTTCCCGACCGCCCAGGGCGTCAACGCAGAACAAATCTGCAACTTCATGCCGTGGGACGACTTCCGCAACATCTATATGTATTCGACGCAGCTGTCGAACTACACGCGCCCCGTGATTGCTTCCGTGGGCCCGGACAAGTCGCTCTGGTTTGGCCCCATCCCGGATTCCACCGGGTACACCATCACCTGCGAAGCCTGGCTGTCGCCACAGAACCTGTCGCTCGACACGGACGTGCCTCTGATGCCGCCGCAGTACCACATGGCAATCGTCTACAAGACAATGATGAAGTACGCCGGCTACGAGTCGGCACCCGAGGTGGCCGCCCGCGCCAGCGAGGAGCTCGATCCGATGATGAACCGCATCTACGTTGATCAGCTGCCTGTCATGGGGTCCGGGCCGCCGATCGCTACCGACCCACGAGGCTAACGCATGCCGCGCGCAGCAAACACGTGGGCTCCGGTCATGTACGACCGGATCGACTTCAAGGGCGGGCTCGACCAGCTCACGCCTACGCTCAACTTGCCGCCTGGCGTGCTGCGGAGCGCGCAGAACTTCGAGATCAGTATCACGGGCGGCTACGCGCGCATCGCCGGCTACGAACGCTTTGATGGCCGGCCGTCGCCGAGCGCGACCAGCTACTCGGTATTCACCATCAGCGCCTTCGGCACGCTGGCCGCTGGCACTCTTATTACCGGAGCGACCAGCGGCACGACGGCGACCGTGGCAAACGTCAACACCATCGGCCTCAATAATTTTGTGGCCTACGTGCAGACCAGCGGAACTGGTTTCCTGGTCGGCGAAGCCATCCAAGTGAGCGCGGTAACGCAAGGCACCGTTGTCTCTATCACCACCGGCGTCGGCGATGCCTACACGCTGGCGCTCTTTGCCGCCGGCGCCGCCGACGTGCAGCGCGCCAACATAGGCAAACCGACGGGCTCGGGCAACATCCTGGGCGGCTTCTATTTGAACGGCACCTGCTACTGCTTCCGCGCTAACGCCGGCGGCACCGCAGTGAATCTCTTCAAGTCGACCACGGGCGGCTGGGTCCAGGTGACGTTTGGCTACGAGCTCAAATACAACAATGGCGTCGGCACGCCAACCTTCACCGCGGGCGCTACCGTCACCGGCCTCGTGTCGGGCGCCACCGGCACGATCGCGGCCACTATCGGTGGCACCGCCAGCGTCATCAATGAGACGGGCGTCGTGGTGAGCGGCGTGCCAACCTGGGCGGGCAGCAGCGGTCGATTCATCCTGTCGGCCACCAGCGGGTCTTTCACCGCCGGCGAAGCGCTCCAGATCGGCGGCGTCACGGTTGCCAACTACGCCGGAACGACGGGTGCGCTCTCCGCCATCACGCTGAGCCCCGGCGGCAAATTCACCGCTGACGTGGTCGCGTTCGGTGGCGGCACGGTGTCGACCAACGTCGCCTACGGCGCCGACGGCGTCAATCGCTGCTGGTCGTTCGACGGCGCAGTATTCGTGCCAATCAACACGGGCAACTCGCCGGATACTCCGCGGGTCATCCGCAAGCATTTGCAATACCTGGTAGTCGGAATCCAGAACAGCCTTCAGCTCTCGGGCCTGGGGTTGCCGTTCCAATGGAGCCCGCTCGTGGGTGGCGCCGAAATTTTGATGCCGGAAAACATTACCGACATCATCCCGCTGCCGGGCAACCAGGCAACGGGCGCCCTCGTAATCTTCAGTCAGAACTACACGAACATCCTGTACGGGTCGACCACCAACACCTTCCAGCTGGTTCCCTACAACATCAAGTCCGGGTGCTACCTGCATTGCGCAGCCAACCTCTCCGACACCTATGTGTTCGAGACGCGCGGCGTCGCTTCGATGACCACGACACTGCAGTACGGCAACTTCGATCCCTCGTACTTGACGATGCCGAACAAACCGTTCATCGATGCTCACCAGCAGTTCGCCACCTGCGCCATGGTGGACCGCGAAAAAAGCCAGTATCGCATTTTCTTCAGCGACGGCTTTGGGCTCTATTGCACGCTGCTCAACAAACAATTCACCGGCTGCATTCCAATTTCGTTTCCGGATCCGGTGCTCAACATCTGGGACGGAACCGATCCGGTGACGGGGCAGCAGGTCATCTTTTTTGGTTCGACCAGCGGCTACGTGTTTCAACAGGAAAAAGGTACGAGCTTCGACGGTCAGTCGATTCAGGCGTTCCTCCAGTTCGTTTACGACTCGAAGGACAGCCACCGCATGCTCAAGCGGTACCGCAAGATGAGCTTGGAAATCACGGGTACGCTCTATTGCACATTCTCGGTGTCTTACACCCTGGGCTACGCGAGCGCGCTCATCGGCCAGCCCAACTCGGCGACCTACACGGTGCCGTTCACGCAGGCCTACTGGGACAACTTCACGTGGGACAACTTCACCTGGGACGGCGTGAACCTCGCGCCCCGTGAAGTCGAGGTGGCCGGCACCGCCGAAAACATCGCGTTCTACATCCTGAGCAATACGAACTTGCTGCAGCCCTTCACAATCAACACGGCGACCGTGCATTACACGCCACGCCGGGGACTTCGCTAATGGCAAATTCATTTTACAATGCAACCGGAAACCCAGCGACCGGCTCCGCCGGCTTGAGCGCCACCGTCCGCGCCGAGTTTGCCGCGATCGCCGTCGGCTTTGCGCTGCTCCCAACCTTCTCGGTGTCGAACCCCGGATGGACGGTGCGGATCAACAACGCCGGCACCGCGCTCATCGTCGACAACGCGCTCACGTTTGATTCTTCGAGCAACGCCACCTTCAGCAACAAGCTGACCGCGCCCGCCTTTGTGCCCAATTCGTCGACGGTGCCGACCAACGGCATGTACCTGTCGGCGGCCAACGTCCTTGGCTTCGCCATCAACGGCGCCTCCGGGCTGCTGTTGTCGGCCACCGCGTTGACGGTTCAGGGCTCGGTAGTCTTCACTGGAGCCGCCACCGGCTTGACGGGTACGGCGGCTGCGCTCAGCATCGGTGGCAACGCCGCGACCGCAACCAGTGCAACGTCCGCCACGACTGCCACAACCGCCACCAACGTCGGCCTGACCAGCAGCTCCACCAACGGCGCTTTCAACGTCTTGTTCGCTGCCACAGCAGCCAGCGGCCCGGTGCTCTACAACGCCTCCGGGCTCACGTTCAATCCCAGCACCAGCGCCTTCACCATCGCCGGCCTGACCACGATGACAGGCGGCTTCACGTCGAGTGCCGCCTCCACGGTCAACGGCCTTCTGACCGTCGGCGCCGCCGCCTTCACGTCGAAGAACACCCTGACGTACGGCACGACCACCACGATCAACTGCGCGCTCTCCAACTCCTTCCGCGTGGTGATGACCGGCAACATCACGACCTTGACCATCACCAACCCCAACGACGGGCAGACGCTCGTGGTTCGATTCAAACAGGACGCTACCGGTGGCCGTACGGTCGCTTGGCCGGCGTCCTTCCGCTGGGCTTCCGGCGCAACCCCCGTTTTGTCGGTGGCCGCGAGCGCGCTCGATCTGCTGAACGCGCAGTACGATGCCACGGACGCCACCTGGGTTTGCTCGCTGCTCAAAGGCGTACAGTAACATGACCTTCGCGGCTCAGGTCGCAACGCCGATGCCGTTCTTGGCAGTCGGCAGCAACACGGGCGTCCTTTATACGACCATTGATGGAACGACCTGGTACCAGACCGGGGTCAATGTCGCAGGCACCGCAGGAATGTCTACCGGAACTCCCGGTCGATTGATCCTGGGTTCAACGTCGCAAACAAAGCCCGTATTTGCAGATTTTCAAACGTCGACAACGGTCAACACGCAAACGCAGACGGCCTATCAAGCGAGCGTTTGCTGCTGGTGTTCTTCACTTGGACTTTTTAGTCTTGTCGATGGCGCTGACGGCTACAGCTACTCTTCACCCGACGGAATAACCTGGTCGCAATCAACGACCGGATGGGCGTCCGGGGCGGGTGTTGTTCAAATGATCGGAGCCAACGGGGCCTTTGTAATTAACACGCAACTTGGGGCTTCAATCTCCCGGTCAACAGACGGAAAAACTTACGCAACCGGTGGCTTTACCGCGGGTTCGGTTGCGATAGGCTGGATTGCTTTTGACGGCGTCTCCACAATGATTGCCTCCGCGACGGTTAGCGCGGCAACGGGCGCGGTTTCGGTTTCTACCAACGCTGGACTTACGTGGTCGGCCACGGGGGCTTTGCCAACAGCCGTAGGCTATTCGCTCGCGCACGGCAACGGACGCTGGGTAGCTGTTGGCGTCAGCGGAAATCGCGCTGCCTACAGCACGAGTCCTACGGCGGCCAGCTGGACCGCAAGCACTTTTCCAGCCACGGCATACAGTCAACTGACTTTTTTCAACGGTCTTTTCTTCGCATTCAATGCAAGCACCGTCTATTACACGTCTCCGGATGGAATTACGTGGACTTCCAATACCGCTCCCGCGGTTCTTAACAACGTGGTGGGCGTGAGTTGCCCTCAGTGGTGACGTAATGGCTGGAGCTCAAACACCAACAAAGCAGGCGCTCGTCGTCAACCCCTACAACACTGGGGTGCTGTTCGTCCCCGACAAAAACGTCACGGTCGACACCGCCGGCAACATCACGACGCCAGGCACCGTTACCGCCGGCGGCTTCTCTGGCCCGGGCAGTGGCGGCGGCACGGGCGCGCAAGGCCCCGCCGGGCCCGCGGTTTACCTTGAAGCTCCGGAGGCCGACGAGCCGATGATCATACCCGGGCCTGCGGGCCCGACGGGTAGCGCGGGCGCCACCGGCCCAAAAGGCTCTGAGGGTGTCGTCCTGGACGGCATCGACGGCGACGAAGGCATGCCAATCCCTGGGCCTATGGGACCCGCGGGAGCCGCCGGCGCTTCCGGCCTTCCAGGAACGTCTGCGCTGCCTATCGCTGTTGACGGCAGTGACGGCGACGACGGCATGCCAATCCCGGGGCCTATTGGCCCCCAAGGACCGACAGGCCCGATAGGTCCGATTGGGCTGCCCGCATTTCCGATTGCTGTCGATGGCAGCGACGGCGACGACGGCATGCCGATCCCAGGCCCCGTGGGGCCGCAGGGATTGACGGGCGCCACCGGTTCGACGGGTGCCACAGGTTTGACGGGAGCGTCCGCGCTACCCATTGCTGTCGATGGCAGCGACGGCGACGACGGCATGCCAATCCCTGGTCCTCAAGGCCCACAAGGATTGACGGGTGCCACCGGTTTGACGGGAGCGTCAGCGCTCCCTATCGCTGTCGACGGCAGTGACGGCGACGACGGCATGCCTATCCCCGGGCCGATTGGCAGCGCGGGCCCAACAGGACCGCAAGGCCCGGTGGGTGTAACGGTTTTTCTTGAAGGCCCTGACGCCGATGAGCCGATGCCGATTCCTGGACCGCAAGGGCCCGCCGGGTCAGGCGGTCTCGTAGTAATGAATCAAGGGCAGCTGTACGTTGCTGCCCGCAATTATCAAGTGGGGGGATTCTAGTATGTCAGGTAACTCGACACCAATTTTTTCGCGCGTAGGTGACGTATCTAGCAACGGAACGACAGGCATGAGCGCCCTGATTACCGCCGCCGCCGCCGACTACACCGGTGTCAGTGCGAACTATGTGCTTGTGTTCACCGCGGATGCAACCAACGGCAGCTTCATTCAGCGTTTGCGCTTCAAAGCGGGCGGCACCAACGTGGCTGCCGTCATGCGGATTTTTATAAACAACGGAAGCGTTCACACTACCGCAACCAACAACTCGTTCTACGGCGAAGTATCCCTGCCTGTAACGACGGCAACAACAACAAGCGGCACGACGGACGTTGACTACCCCATGAATTTTGCTCTCAATCCGGGGTTTTGCATTTACGTGGGTCTTGGGGCTGCGGTGGCCGCAGGTTGGGTTGTTACGGCAATCGGTGGAAAGTACTAAATCATGCTTGACGTTTTTGGACTTCCGGAAAAATACAGAGCTGATGTAAAGCAGTATTTTACCGGCAACTCAACTGCGACAGTGACTAACTGGTACACGTGGCAAAAACCTCGTGGTATCACACACTGCCAAATTTTTTGTGTAGGCAGTGGTAGCTCCGGTTCTGGAGGTGGTACCGGAGCCAGTGCCGCTCAAGGAAACTCAGGCTCCGCTGGCAGCCAAACTTCCGTAATCGTACCTGCTATTTTTGTACCCGATATTTTGTATGTAAGCGTTGGTATGTGCACCACCACTGTGGCACCTTCCTCGGTGTCTGTAGGCCCTAATGTTGTGGCAAGCAACCTTTTGGCGCTGGCTAACGGTGGAGGAGGGGCCATACCAACCGCAGCCACAATGACTCTTGGTTGGCCTTTTTTACAGAGTGCAATTGTAGGATCTGCGCTTTCCAACGCGTTTCCTGCCACAGGTGTTGTGTGTCAGGGAGGAGGCACTGGCGGCATAGGCGGTGCTTCCGGAGCAGTTGGGTCTGCCGCGCCCGGCTTAACGAGCCCAGTAGGTAGCATCTTTCCTTCCGTTACAGGCGCAGCAGGTAGCGCTACCGCTACTAGCGCAGGAGCCAACGGATCAAATGGTTTCCAACCCGTGCCGGGCTTGCTGTATTTTTATGGCGGTATGGGAGGTGGAGGGGGCGGTGGTTCTGCTGGCGGCGCGGGCGGCGCAGGCGGTCGTGGAGGACCGGGTTGCGGCGGCGGCGGCGGAGGCGGCGGCTTTACCACTGGTGGCGCAGCCGGCCTCGGCGGTGACGGCTTCGTCATCATCATTTCGTGGTAACTCAACTTTTTCGCAAGGAGCAGTAAATGGCAGCAAACAAGATCGTACGTTTTGGCCCGGTGGCGATGGCCGCCGCCGCGACCAACATCATCAACCCGCCGACCCTGACGGGCGGCACCGGCCTGGCCGGCACGAACAGCAACACCTACCTCGTGCTGCGTCACATCCGCATCGTCAACAAGACGGCAGCCGCAGCGACGGCGACGCTCTACGTCGGCGCCACCGGCGGCAGCGCGGCCGGCACCGAGTTCGCCTACAACGCCACCTCGATCCCGGCCAACAGCTACGTCGACTGGTACGGCCAGATGCGCCTGGACGTGGCCGACTTCCTGACCGGACTCGCGAGCGCGGCCACGACGTTGACGTTCGAGGCCGAAGGCGAAATCGGCGTCGTCTAAGCCGTGTTCGATCGCATCAAGAGCGCGCTCGCGAACTTCGCGAGGAACGCGCTCACGGACAAGGACGGGGATTTCTGCCCGGGAACTGCGATCGGCGTCGTGACTGCGGTCACGATGCTGGTCCAGTTCGTCCGTAAGGACGGCACCGACTACTCGGGGCTGGCGACCGCGCAAGCCACCATCATCGCGGCCATCGCCGTCAAACGCTGGAGTGAAAACAAATGAGCTTCCTCGCAGGCATTTTTGCCAAAATTCAATGGTATCTCGCGATCGCTGTAGCCGCTGCGCTACTGGGCGGATACCTGGGCTACCATTACGAAGCCGGGCAGTATAGCACGTACAAAGCCGAACAGGCGGTGCTGGCCCAAAAACAAATTGATGCCGCCCAGGCGGTAGCGCTCCACGACAAGGAGGTGAAGGATGCAATCGATGCGAAGGATGCTGTTGATCTGGCTGACTACGGCAATTACGTTGAGCGCCTGCTGCACGACAAGGCCAGTGCCCACCCAGTGCC
>Ga0209067_10000329_pt1 | contig 31403 bp, 57 predicted proteins | sample ColStrG_CSR_2013_FD_187199 | JGI IMG/M metagenome (GOLD analysis project Ga0209067, IMG submission 187199) | Freshwater sediment microbial communities in response to fracking from Pennsylvania, USA - Cold Stream Run_MetaG_CSR_2013 (SPAdes)... | ecosystem: Environmental > Aquatic > Freshwater >... | reverse complement strand
TTGCCCAGCTGCGTCAGGGCCGTGATGTCGCCATACTGCGAGTCGATCACAAGCAGCGTGGTCGTGGCAAAACCGACGTTGGTGACCACCACATTGCAGTAGTTCCCGTTCGCCTCGACCGCGATGTTGGCCCCGCTGTTGGCCTGCACAGTAAAAGGCTTGGAGCCGATGAAGGTGTTGGCCGCCCCGCCCTGGTAGAAGTTCACGGCGCCAGTTAGGTTCTGATCCGTCGGAATGTTGATTGAGAGGTCCAGCGCGGTAGGGATGGGCTCAATGGTGCCCACGAAAGACTGGCCCGGGGCCAGCTGCGCGGTACTGCTGTTGAGCGTGCTCTTAACGAAGTACGAGCCCGTCTTGCCTATCGGCAGCGGGTTGGTCGTGGTGACGATCTGCTCGTTACCTGCGCCGGTGTCTCCACCAAAATCGAGGCCGACGACCTGCGTTTTGGCCGTTGTACGGTCAACCGTACGAACTACGTCCCCGCCTGTTCCGGGGTTGAGTGTGGTGTTATCAGACACGGATACTCCGGTGGGTTAATGCACCGAGGCCCGCGACTGAGGTGGTCTCCCCAGTCTTTAAATGAAAGACGTTTTAGCGATCATTTCGTTGCTTCTGGGTGCGTCTAATGTGCTCGTGATATTCTAGCTGCTGTCTCGTCAGACGGTCGCGCTTGCGCACAGAACCCGTCTCCCCGTCCTGATCGAATGCCTCCGACCAGTCCGGGTTGTGGCGCTCCTGCACAGGGGTCTGCACAGGATAGACAGCTTTAAATTTCACCAACTTGAACCCGCAGGGACAGTGCGCCAGAGACCACGGTGGGACGGAAAGACAGCTGGCCAGCAGCTGCCGCTGTACCGCCGCCGGGAACCCACAGCACGTTGCTCAGGTTGGGCATTGCACGCCAGAAGTAGCGCTGGCCGTTGGCGTTCACGGGGAACGAGGACAGCACAGCACTCACGGTCGGCTGGGTCGTCCAACCTTGCGCGGCAGTAAATGCCTGTGCCGGCGAAGCCGAGTTCACGGGCACCACACCGGAAATCGGGGTCGTGGTAGCCGTGGCCAGCGCCACCGGGGTCACGCCCAGCGAAGACACGCGGAAGATGCCGACTTCGGTGTAAGCCGAAGCGGTACCGCCGCCTTCTGCGTCGATTTCGATAATGCCCAACGAGCGCGTTGCGCCAGAGGTGATGGTAAGAAAGTCGGTATTGACCGTGGGGGTCACGTTGTTACGCACGACGTTGTAGAGAATCATGGAAAACTCCTAGTTAGTTAAACCAGCAGACTGCTCTGCCGTCATTGAGAACAAGACCCATTCTTTCAGATTGGTCCGTGCCCGCCCGTAGACTTCCAGATGGCCGTCCTTGAACTCCGCTTCGCAGAAAATATGGTCCCCATCGTCCGCGTTGAAAAAAGGTTTGAACAGCTCATACGGCAACGTGCAGTTTATAGCACGCCTGCCCATCAGCTGTACAGTGCGGGCGCTGACAATTTGGCAGTGCGGCACCACGCCTGCGGACAGCTTCGAGACGTCCGGGCGAATAATCATCACGACACCTTCCCACTGGCCGGTGCCGCGCTCGAAAGCAGGTTCGGTATTCATCACGTAGCCCGTATCAGCGCCGTGGTGGCTGTATTGCCCGGCATCGAAATCGTGAACAGGGTGCTCGACGTCTTGTCCGAGCCAAAGTCCAGCACGGCAACCGACGCATTCGCCCGCGTTGTGTTGTAAATCAGCGCGCAGCGCGCGGTTAGCGCAGCGCTCCACACGGGGTTGTTAAACGTCAGGTACACCGTCTGCCCCGAGCTGGCCAACACCTGCCCCGTGAGCACCTGCCCGCCAGCGGCGTAGCCCGTAGCCACCACCTCGTTTGTCGGGGAGTACGCGGTGGTGGTGTAGTCCAGAGCCGCCGAGCTGGTGTATAGCGCAATCTTGAGCGTGTCAGTGGCAAGGTTCTGCCCTGCCTGCCATGCCTGCAGCTTGAAGCTGGTAGTGAGCCCTTGAACAATGCTCATTTCACGACCGTCCTAGCTTGCCCGTTGCGGTACGAGTCTTGGCGCTCCATGCCGTCGCCCAGACGCTTGGCCATATCGAGGGCTTCCTTGAACTTGGCGTCGTACATCTTGAGCAAGTCATCCTCGCCCTTCATGAAGGTGTACGCCTCGACCAGCGCTCCGTAGAGGAGCACAGTATCGAAGTTATTACCTAGCCACGACTGCCCGTTGGACGCCGTCGTGATCGACTGCGGGTAGAAGAAATAGTGCAGCTCGACAGTATAGTTGGTGTCGGGCGTGGGGCCGACAATGAACGACAGCAGATCGGGATTGCCCGTCTGCGGGCCAAAAATGGCATAGTACAGCGGCAGGCCTGTGGACGTGGTCGGGTTCGGGTAGGCCTCCCGAATGAAGTTCACGTCCTTGATGATCAAGAAGTTGTACGCGCCGGTCGTGTCGATCGCCGCCAGCGAGTACGCCGCCAAGAAATCCGTCGGCGCCGAGACGTAGGGGTTACCCGCCGTCAGCGTGCCAGTGACGTTCTCCCGCAGCGAAGGGAACTGAATGGTGTTGAAGACGCGCTGCTCCGCTTGGACAATGAAGTTGTTTACGTCCGTTGTCTGAAACGCATTCTCCGTATAGTCCTGAATCGCAGTTACCAGCGCGCTGTAATTCACACGCCACCTCGTACCATGAAGCCTTTAGTGGCCGCGCCGTAGCCGCGCATCTTGATGCCGCCCGTCTCCACCTGCCGCTCACGCCCACCGGCCTCGGGCGGAATCTTGTTGACAGGCACGTCCTTGGCCTTGCGCGGGCCTTCGGCAGGCTTGTTGTCGAGCTTGCGTTTCATCTCAGCGCTCCTGATTCTTGGCGCGTGATTCATTGCGGCCGTACTTCATGCGGTCCGCCTCGGTAGGTCCGCCCTGCTTGCCGCCGGCCGGCTTCTTGGGCTCTTCCCGCTTGGCTTCTTTCTTGCTCATGGTTCACTCCTAGGTAAGGATGATCGTGACCGTACCGATGGCGGAAACGGCTGCGAGGTTATTCGGCGTCTGGGTTGCATCCGCGCCGTACGCGCCGCCCACCGGCGCCCAGCCCCATTGTATATCCCTGCTGCCCGGGCTGGTAGAGCCGGACGTGTCGTACGTGCTGTCGCGCCGTGGGTTCATCAGCGCCTGCGGGTCCTCAACCGGATACATGCCCAGCTGCAGCTGCGGGTGGTCGGGGTCCCAACATTCAGGGCAGACCAGCAGGCCCGTTTCCTTGAGCTTGACGACCTCTTTTTTAAGCTCTAGCAGCTTGTATCGGAACCCACAGCGATCGCATATGGCGATCGCGTGTTTGCCGGAAGAGAATCTGTTGCCCACACATCACCTACAAGTACATGCGCCGTGGCACCAACCGAATAGGCGCCTTCTCGCGGTCTTCCTCTTGGGCCGCTTGCCACGCCTCGTCGTACTGCTGCTTGAGCATCTGGATGCGCTGCTGCCCAAAGAACGACTTGCCGAAGTCCGCATCCTTCTTCAGTGCCAAATAGTAGGCCAGCCCGGCCACCATCGCGCTCAGGAAGCGAAACGGCACGTCCATGGTGTTTACCCCATTGCCGGCGTCTTGGATGCGCCGCAGGCGCCAATAGACGAAGGTGTAGGTGGTGGAAGCGTCTGGCACCGGCCAAACGGTAATCGTCGGCGCCGTGTCCAGCCGGGTAATCAGCACCTGAATGGGGCGGCCGGTGTTGAGCTTGTTCGGGATCGTCGCGTACGTCGAGACGCTAATGCGCGAGATCGTCAGGTCCGCCTGCGAAGACGTGCTGCCCGCGTTGGTGCGGATGACGTGCTCCAGCAGGTCCACGGTGTCGGCTGGCAGCGTATAGGTGGCCGTGCCCGCCACCAGCGTGATCGTGTTCGAGTCGATGGTCCAGAGATTTACGCCCCGGTTAGCCCAGTCTGCGAACAGGAGGTTGAGCGACCGCCGCGCGGTCTTGAGATCGTAGCCCGACCGCATCTCGGAGCCGGCGCGCTCAAATGCTTCCTCGACGATCTCCGTCAAGGGCATATTGAAGGCGCTGGTTCCAGAAGTGGTCATTTGCGTTCTTTCTTGCGGACCTTGGCTTTACCGCCCTTGGCGTACATGTCCACTTCGTTCGGGTCATCCTTGCGTTTGACCCGCTTGGGGAGCTTATTGGGGTTTACCGCTCCCATGCCCCGGCTGGGCATCATACAAAGCGTCCGCGCGTCTTGCCGCGCTCTGCGATGCCGTCGCCACGCTGCGCCTTGATCGCGCCGCCCTTGGCATACTTCTTGGTCTTGCCGCCCTTCTTCATGCCGGCAGCCTTGATCGCTTCGGCATTGGCCGGGTTGGCGCCGCCAACGACATTGGGAGGAGGCGGTGCGGCATCAGCCGTGCTACGTGCGCCGCCGCGAAATTGACGCCCGTAGGCCGAGCTGAACGGGCCAGCTTTCTTGCTGGCAATTGCGCTCAGGTCCTCGACATCTTTATCAGTGATCGGCATGAGTAGCTCCTAGATGCCAAAAACAAAATCAGGAACACCAGAATGACGAGCATGAAGGCCGCGTCATCCGGTATGTCCAGTGCGTAGTCCCAGATTAGGTACGACAGGACGAAGAACAGCCGTGGGTTCACAGGTTGTGCTTGCGCTTAACGTCGTCCTGCTCGTGGATGAAACCGCCCTTGTGGCGCGCGGTATCTTCCTTCTGGTGCTTGTGACCGTCACCGCCCCACTCGCGCATGATGTGCTCGTGGTGCAACTTGTGCTCGTGCTTGACGGCCGGCTCTTTGTGCTCGGGGCGCTCAGATTTTCCAGACATGGTCTGCTCCTTAAATGAACTTGCCGCGGGTCTTACCGCGCGATGCGATGCCGTCGGCATCGCGTACATATCCGCCCTTGGCAAACGCCTTCTCGGGCTTCTTCTTGCCCTCGTGGATGTCCATCCGGGACTTGCTGATCCGGCCATTGTCGGGCAGCTGGCGAGGCGCGCCATCCTTGGCCACGCCGCCCTTGGCCATCATCATGCCGCCGGGACCGCGCGAAGAGCCGACCTTGCGCTCTTTCTTCTCGCCATCGGCAAAACGGTCGCCGGTGTCGCCGTCCATCACGTCGGTGCGCCCGCCCTTGGCCATCTTCTTGGTCTCGCCGCCCTTCTTCATGCCGGGCATGCCGCCGGGAGCCGGCGCAGTGGGCATGGGAGGGCCGCCAGCGCCTGCGCCAGCACCGGGCGGCATACCGCCCATAGGGGCGCCGCGAGAAGGGCCAGCGCGCTTTGCGGCCATGATCGCCGCCATCTTGGGATTCGTTGCCATGGTATCACCGCCTTTTGAAAACTTACGGCCCTTGTCGGCCTCGTTGAAATCACGTCCGACACTCTGGGGGACGCCTGCTTTCTTGGCAAAACCGGGCGAGTGCGCCACGGCCGCCATGAAATTACGCTGCTTTTCGCTTGTCGAGGGCATGGCCTAGCCGTAGCAAATCGTCAAGCCCACCACGTTCGTCAGCACCGCGTAGCACCCGTTCGTGAACAAAATGCCTTCGCCCGGAAGGTCGATTGGGGTCGGCACGTTGGACAAATGGGCATTGATCTGAAACAGAATCTTGCCTGAACCGGCGCTGGCGTTGTCGTACAGTACCAGTGCGGCGTTGCCCGACGTATTCCCCGTAAAAGTCAGCTGCTTGAGTCGGCCACGGCCCGCAATCAAAAGACCCGTGGCCGTTACCGCCGCACTGCTTACGTCACCTTGCATCATGATGCAGGTACTCCTTTAAGGATTAGGGGCCGGTAACAGTAGACGGCAGGTAAGTACCGTCAGGCTGGCGTACGCCGTACTCGACCAGCAGCGTGCCGGAGCCTGCGCTCAGGCCTGTGCCGCCGAAGGTGTAGGTAACCCATTGATCGGTGGCGCCGATATTGGCTAGCGTGGCGGATGCTGCTGCCGTGAAAGGAAGCGATGCCGCAAAAGGCGTTGCCGTGGTCAGGGTCTGGGTAGCCACCTGCACGCCACCGATGTACACGGTCAACGTAGGGGTCGTCCCGGTGATGCCGGACGCCGAATAGAACGCCACATTGGTGATCATCGCACCGGCAGGAATTGCAAACGCGTTGCTCGCGGCTGCATCGCTGTACGTGATGTTTTTGGTTTGTCCGACCGTCACAGGCGCAATGTTTGCCACCTGTCCGAGAACTGCGCTGGAACCAATGGTGGAGCGGCGGGTGCCGAGCAACCACGGGCCAAGATGTGTAGCCAATCCCATAATTTCACCTCATGCGTTAAGGTACATCAATCTGCATGGCGTCGGTCGGGTCCGCTTGATATACCGGGAAACCCCGATGTGCATTTATAGCACATGCGCGTTCGACTTAGCAAGGTTTTCTTCCTGTGTTATCACGCGCAGATTCCACGGCACATGCAACCCGCACACGGCTTCGCCCTGCAGCGGCACGATGTGATCCACCACGTAGCGCTCGCCCGTTGTGCGCGTCATCGCGATCGCCATGCGGTACAGCTCTCGGATGCGGCGCTTGTGCTCCGCAGTTATCCACGGCGGTGTGGCGTCGCGGAAGCGCCGACGGCGGAGGCTGGTCAGGGCCTTGTACATGTCCGGGTTTTCTTCTTTGTGCTTTTTCCGATACCGCTGCTTGTCCTCGATTGGGCGCGCTGCCGCCCGCGCCAAAACCTGTGCGCGATTGCGTTCATAGTACGCGCGCTTGGCGGCTTTTCCCGCTTCCGAACTGTTGTACTCTTCAAAGTACACCGCGCGGCTATCCGCGTATTTGGCAGTCTCCGCCTTGACGCACTCGACGCAAACGCCTTTTGTTTTTCGAGGTGCGATATGGCCGTGTGCGCACGGTACCCCCGTGAAATAGTGCGTAGCCCCCGCAGCCTTTGCTTCAGCTCTAGTTTTTGGTATTCCGGTTGTGTCCATTTTCTGCTCCTTGTGTTACGACACCGGTAATATACCAAAGCAAGGCCGCAAAAGCAAGCGGACACAAAAAAGGCCCCGTTTCGGGGCCTTTTTGCTGCTTTCTACTTATTTTAGTAGGTAGAACCAGTGCTTCCGTAGAGCGCCAAAGGATCGCTCCATCCGAACGAGTAGCGCTCACGTGCCTTGTAACGCACGTTCCCCGTGTCAAAATCACCGTCCATTGTGTTCACCAGCGGGGTACGCACAAAGTGCTTCAGGCCGTTGGGGATGTCCGTGGTCAGGAACCACGCGCTGGTGTGGGTCAAGAAGTGGTTGACGGCATACCCTTCGGGGATGCTGCCGTTGTTCTTGAGCGCATTCACGTCGTTGTCGGTCGTGCCAACGCGCAGGCTGGTGTCCAGCAGACGGGTGGCAACGAACATCAAGTTCGGCGGAATGATCAGCTTGCGGGGCTTCGCAGCGATCAGCAGGCCACGCTCATCGGTCCAGCCGGCGATCTGGATAACGGCGGCTTCCAAGGAAGTCTCGTTCAGGTCGGCCGAGGTCGAAGGAATGTTGCTGTTGGCGCCGCCGTTGACCAGCGGGTGCGCGCTGTTCAGCAAAGACACGTTGTCGCCACCGGGGTAGGCCGAGTTGAACGCGTTGTTCAGCACGGAGGCTGCCTTGACCTGCTTGGTGTATGCCATGCCGCGCGCCAGCGACTTGGTATAACGCGAGGACAGACTGTCGTACAGGTTGTCTTCGATCGCTTCTTCCGTGATTGCAAAGCCGAGGGCAATGGTCTCATGGTTATAGCGAGCGGTGTAGGCTTCCTGCGCGTTGTCGTACGTGATCGCCTGACCTTCGTTCTTCACAGGAGCAGCGGAGAAACCGGCGAGCTTGGTTTCTTCTTCAAAGCTACGCTCCGATTGCTCGGTCTCGTAGATTTCTTTGTGCTCTTCGCCGTAGCGGGCATATTCCATCCCGAACAGCGCGTTCAGACCGGGGAGCAGTTCTTTGAGTAGCTGGGCACGAGAAATGGCCATGGTTCATTCTCCTTGAATTAGGCAACGCCCAGACCCGCGTAGTACGCGTGCTGACCGAAGTTGATTTTGACGAGGGCCTCTTGGTACGAGGTGAGAATCACCGTCGAAGAGGCAGGAATGTTGGCCGACGAGCCCAGCACAATGGGCTGCTGGTTCAGCGTCAACACCGTGGCGCCGGCGGAGATACCGCTGACCACGAAAGAACCGGTACCGATGTACTGGCCGTTCGCAGCAAGGTATCCAACTTCGCAGCCAACCAGCGGCAAAACACCGGTGGTAGACAGCGCCGTGGTCAGCGTCAAGGTCGTAGTAGACGACGAGCCGGTGAAGGCCAGACCGTAAGCGGTCTCCTGCACCAGACCAACAACACGTGCGGGCAGGGTGGATGTGGTTGCCGGGGTGGTCGTGGGGGAAGCCACGCCGTCCAGACTGTCGCCGGTGTTCAGGTTCACGCCGTTGTCCAGCAGCGCCACGTTCTGGCCTACCAGCGCGCTCGAAGCCGAAGCCACGGTCGTTCCAGAGGACAGCATGACAGCCTTGAATACGGTATCAGGGTCGTCGGTAACAACCGCCACCGCGTCGCCTGCCAGCGTGCTCGCGGGCCAATACTGGCTGAACCGTTTTTGCTTCGTCACCGGGTCGGTGTACGAGCAGCCAAGGAAAATGCCCACCGGGAAGGTGGTTGCCGAACCGGAAGTGACCGACAAACGGTTCACAAAGCCGCGGGTCAGCTGCACAAAATCGCCGTAACCGATGTTGGTGGCGTATCCGTAAGGAATGGGCAGGCTGCGGGTAGAGCCCGCAAACAGCTGTCCGCCAACAAGGTTTACAGGCTTTAGCCCGTAAGGGGCCGCAATCGTGGGATATGCCATATAAAGCTCCGTTATTTAGTTCCTGAACCAAAAACACCCCGGGTAACCGTCGATTTCTTCTCAGAAAACAGCGGCATCCGCGGATCATTCGCGCGCATAAACGTGTTATCCACGGACTCCATCTGGGCACGAGCCTGCTTGTCGTAGTACTCGGTCATGGCTTTCGCCTTCTCGATGCTGATCTTGCACAACATCAGGCCACCTACCTCGACATTTCCAGTCTTCTCGTTGCCGTCGATCATGAGTTCGGGATAATCCGCCGCCTTACAGGGCACGAAACCGTCCCGGAACTTCCGCGACACATTGGTCGGGTCGGACTGCCCAAGAATATGCGTGGCCACCCAGTGGAACGCATACCCCGGCTCGGGGTTCGGTGTCGGCAATGTGCTCGCCGGCTTGTACTCATAGCGCGCTTCTTTCTCGCGCGTGGTCAATTCACGTGGTGTGCGGGACTCGTTCTTTGCTTCAGCCATTTTCTTAACCCTCCAGTTTTGCCACTTGCGCAGCATATTGTTGCAACGGAATGCCCAGTTTCTTAGCAAGCGCAACTTGCGTGCTCGTCAACGTGACCTTTTTCACCCCAGTGGACCGTGCTCCCGGGGCGACAACCGAAGCGGGGCGCCGAGTTTGGCTGGACGTGGACTGTCCGAACACTTCAGGGAATTTTTCTCTTACGCGGCTGTCAATCTGCGCGTAATAGTCATCACTGCGCGGATCAATCTGCGAATTGACTAGCTTTTGGTGCAGCCCTAGTGCGTAGCTGGTGACTTCCTCGAAACCGTCTGCGCCGAACCACTGGTTTTTTGCCTGCCAGCGCAGGGATTTTTCGTCGGGGCGGACCTGTTGAGGTGCTTGTTGCTGCGTTTGTACCTCATTATCCCGCTGCTGTAAAGTGGGAGGACGAAAACTCTTCGCGCTCTCCAATTCCCACTTCGCGCCGGACAGCGCCTCTTGCGCTTCGACGATTTTGTCCGTGTCGAACGCTTCGGTGGCTGCTTTCAGCTCTTGACGGGCCTTCGCCAGCTTGGCTTCAGCCGCCGCGACGGCGCTGGCTGCAATATGCTTGCTGCCGTTGTCCACATAGCCCTTGAGCTGGCGATTTTCAGCCACGAGCTGCTGCGCCATGCGCTCCAGCTCTTGTTTTTCACGCAAAATGGCCTCTTTGTTACGCCGTTCGTCGTGCCGCGCGTGCGTCAGCTCCTTGATTCGCTTCTTGACGGTGTCGGAATAGCTGTCCAGCTCCTCGTCCGTGGGCTCGGTGACCTCTTTTTCGAGGGGTTTACGGCCCCTGTCCTGCGGGGGCACGTCATCAACGACCTCAATTTCGAGATCGTCGTCTTTTTCCTTGGTTTTTCCGCCGGCGGCGAGGCCTTCGGCCTCAAGTTCGTCGGGAAATTTGAAATCGCTGCTTGCCATGTTGTGTCCTCCTAGACGCGTGTGATACCGCGCGGGTCCGCAACGACACCTTCGACTTGGTCATCGTTGAGCATCCGCAACTCTTTGCCGTACATCTTGAAGCGCGTGCCCGTGTAGGTCCGCGTCAAGATGAAATCGCCCTTTTTGCACCAAGGCCCGCTCGGAAATTTGTCCGCGTCCTTGTACGCATCCGGCCCAACGTCGAGAACAAACAGCACCGTGGTGCCGTGCTCCTCCGCTTTGAGCTGCGCCGCAGGCTTGATCAGGTCCAGCGATGTGCCCTCGACCGTCTCAGTGACGTCTGGCACGATGCACAGGATTTTGAACCCCACGGGTTTTGGAAGTTGGGCAGCTTTTTCTTCCGGCGCAGCCTCCTCGGGCGCCGTTATCGGCTTTATGGGCTCGGGCATGGTGATGCCCGGCGGCAAAATGATACTAGTCATCGGATTTTTCAACTTTCTCTAGCAAGGCCACGATGTATTCCTCTGCGATGGCAAGGCCCCGAATCACCCCGCAAAGTTTTGCGTACTCATCGTACGATTTACAAGCGCCACTTGCGAGGTCATCGCAGTAGTCGTTCATCTGCTTGCGGATGTGCTCACGCGTCACCCGCCCGAAGTCATGTGCCGAAACGCTCATTCAGGTATCTCCTGCGCGCCGGCGTCCGACGCAGTTTGTGCGGTTTGCGCGTGCTGCAACGCGGTCTGCCGAGCTTCTTTCTCATGCTGCAACGCGTTTTGGCGAGCTTGGAACGCCTGCTGCATCTTGTTCTTGTGCAAGTCCGCGCCCACCTGCATGCCTGTGGCGCGCTCCTTGATGTTCTGGTCCTCGTTGTCCTTGTGGGCGTCGAGCGTCATCTGTTGGCGCTGCAAACTAAGCTCAGCAACGCTAGTCTGCTCCTTTAAGTGTAGCGCGTCGTTTTTCTCGGCGGCGTGCACCTGCAGTTTCTGCGCATCGAGCTGCAGCTTGTCTTTGGCGTTCTGAATGTCGGCGGCAATTTTTTGCTGCTTCAACATCAGGTCTTGCTGTTTGAGTCCCAGCTCCTGCTGCTGAATCTGCACCAACGGGTCCTTGGCCTGACCCATCGCGGCGGCTTGCGCAGCCTGCTGCTGGTTGAGCTGCAGGTTCTGCTGTGCGGCCTGCGCCATCATGCCCGAGAGCGCCATCTCGATCTGCGGCGGCAGCTCCTTGTCCTCGGGCGGCAGGGCCATGCCCAGCTGCGCTTCGATCTGGCGACGGTACATATACCCGGTGTGCTCGGCGATGTGCGCCTGCAGCGCGCCCATGATCATCTGTGCCTTGGGGTTCTGCCCCATGGCCTGCGCGATGGTTGGGTCCTGCATCATCATCTGGTGGACCATGATGTGCGACTTGTGGTCTTGGTACGCCCACGCGCGCACGGGCTCGCCGCGCAGCAGGCACATGTTCTCCGTCACCGGGTCAATCGGCTTCATGTCCTCGGGCAGCGGGACGAGCTTGTCGGCGTTCTTCACCCCCAGCACGTCCAGCATGGAGCGGTGCAGCTGCGGCAGGTTGTAAATGTCCGGCGCCATCTGGGCCATCTGGATGACGGCTTGGTACTGGACGACGCGCTGGCTCATGGTGGCCGCGTTGGGGTCGCTCACCGGGATAATGTCGCAGCAGTCGTAGTCGGCCTTCTTGGCGCTGCGGCTGCCCTTGGTCGGGGTGTAGTCGTAGTCGTCGTCGGTGTAGTCGCGGATGATCCCCGCCAGCAGGCCCAGCTCCTGCTTGAATGTGTAGTGCAGGCGCGACTGCACGGCCGTCAGCACTTTGAGCTGGCGCTCTAGGATGGCCAGCGTGGTGCCCACCGGCGCCTGCGCGCTCATGTCGCTGATCTTCAAATCGGCGGTAGAGGCGAAGCGCCGGCCTTCCTCGACCAGCCCTTGCAGCAGCGCGTGCAGGACTTGGCTGGGCTCCTTGTAGGGCAGCGGCAGGATGTTGTCCTTGAGCGCGCCGGAGCCGATGTCTACGTCGCGGAACTCGCCCGGGGCGATGGGGGTGTCATCTCCCTTGATCCGCAGGCCTCGGGACTTGAGTCCGCCGGGCAGATTGGAGAGGGTGCCGGCGTCAATGAGCTGGCGCAGGATGGAGGTGGAGGACTTGGCGTAGCCGCCAATGAGGTGGAACAGCCCGAAGCCGTAAGCGCCGAAGCCCGGGATGTACTGGTAGTGCACGAAGTGCTGGCGCTTGAGCTTGAACTTGTCGCCCTCCAGCCAGTTGCGCCGGATCGCCAGACACTGGTTCGTGCCCTTGATGTACGTCACCACGTATGGCAGCGCGATCTGGTCCTCGTCCTCATCATCCTCCGCGCCGGGGATGTACAGGTCCACGTGGCACTCGCGGATGATCATACGCTCGTCGTTGAGGTCGGTAAACCCGGTCTCCTTGTCCTTGGCGCTCTTGATCTCGTCGGACTCGTGCACCGGGTCGTGCAGCAGGATGTCGGAGTAAAACCCCGCGCGCTGGAGCTTCTTGATCTCGTTGGGCACCTTGCGCATCTCGTGGGTCGCGCGGTGGCAGGTGTCCATATCGGTCGTGCCGTAGGGCAGGATCATGTCCTCGGCCGGAATGAACGTGGAGACTTGGCGGTTGATGCTGGGGTCGAAGTAAACCTTTTTGAACGTCGAGCCCGTCGCCGGCAGGCTCCAGAGCATGCGCTCCTGCTCTGGCCGGAACTCGCGCATGACCTCCGTCAGCTCGTAGTTCATATCATCCTCGACGCGCTGCGCGGCCGCCTTCTTGTCCGGCGTCTCCTCGCCCAGTATCTTGGTGCGCACCGGCCCGGCGGCGGGGAACATCTCGGTGATGGTCTCGGACTGGAACCGCACCACGGCCTCGGTGATCATCGGGTGGAACACCCCGCAGGCGCCATCCCACGGCTGGGTGCGCTCCTCGTACTGCAGGCCCAAGAGCTTGAGACCTTCCTTGTAAGCCTTCTCCCAGTCGCGGCGCGAGTTCTTGTCGTTCTCGATGTCGCTGTCAAGGTCGCTCAGGATGCCCGCTACCACGCCGGCGTCCAGCGTCTCGACCAGATTGGCGTCAAACGCTGGGGAGTTCTCCTCGCCCATCTCGCTGTCGCCGAAGTCACTGTCCCCGAACTCCGAGTCGCCCGGGTCGGCCTGTATCTCAATCTCGATCTCCACCGGGTCCTCGACGTTGGCCAGATTGGCGATGCCTTCGGGGGCGGCTGTCAGGGACTTGTCAAATGAGTTTGCGGCCATGGAAAATCCTTAACGGTTCTGCATCCAGTCTGCCACTGCCCGCACTTGTTCCCAAGTAGCGTTTTGTTTTATCGCATTGGCTTTCATGGAGATTATCGCAATATTGTCGCGCACGTATCCCAATTCTGGACGCGCTCTGTCTAGTGACGGACTTTCGGGTGTTATGCGCCCCGCCCCAATGAAATCGAACACTGTGCCAAAAACCGGGCATTTATCTGTAAGTGCGTCCAACAGGTCCTGCCGGGTTATGCTAAACGGCACCCCTTTGCGCAATGCGCGCTTACGTGCGTTTTGGAAAGTGCTCGATGCCCAATAACCGCGGGGGTCTTTAGCTCGAACTTTCAACTGCGTGCGTCGCACGTTCTTATTGTTGCGTTCTGCCCACGCACGGTTAGCGGCGGCGTGCTTTTCTGCGTTTTGGTGCTTCCACGCTGCAGCTTTTTGCAATTTGCAAAGGTAGCAAGAACGGTCGGACACGTCTCGCGCAGCCACGTGTCCCGCTTTACAGGGAATGCCCGTAAAGTATTGTTTTAGCCCTTGCGCTTTTGCATTTGTCCAGCTAGTAATATGCACGTGCTCTCCTACGAAATAAAGCAGGCTCGTCTTTTTCATCTTTTTCGCTGCCGACAAGCCCTCCTTGACGCATGCGCAAAAGTGCCATCGACACACAGTCCACGTAGTCATCGTTCGCCCCTACAGGAAAACTGGCTACTTCTTCAACCACCTCGCGCGCCCAACGGCGATCAGGTACCCACACCCTGCCGGATGCAAAAACATCAGACACCGCATTTAGCCGCACAACCTTATCATTTCCACGACTGGGCGTAAATTCCTGCACCGGCACGCCCATGGCTCTTAACTCGTAAATGAGCGGGGCGCCCGAAGCCTTTTTTTCCACAATCAGTACGTCCGGTTCCCATTCTTTGTACTGCTTGTAGGCAACCGCTTTCAACTCTGGAAACTGCATGCGATCTTTGAACGCATCAAGCAAAATTGCATGCGGAGTATTTCCGTCTTCTTCGTTGTACCACACGCCCCACGTAGTGCAGGCAGAAAAGTCGGCTGACGTGCTCGCTTCAAACGCCGTGTCCCAAGTCTGTACGATTATATCGCACTTGGGCGGCTCGTCCTTCTCCCATATGCGCCAGTTCTTGCGGCTGATGATGGCCGAGACGTCCGCGGTGGGCTGCTGCATGTACTGGGCGTTCCAGTATCGCGGGTCCATGGAGGCCTTGGTGCTTTTGAGCGTCTCCAGCGGCCACTGCTCGGGCCACAGGCTCTTCTCCGTCTCCTCGCCCTCGTTGAGGATGGCCGGCAGCTCCACGATCTCCCACGGCGGGCTGTCGGGGTTCCTGATCTGGTAGTCGATCAACCGCCCGGTCAGGTCCAGCAACCCCCAGCGCGTCATGATGACGATGATCGCTCCGCCGGGCATCAGGCGCTGCAGCGGACCCGTCTGGAACCAGCTCCACGCCGTGTCGAACGCAAGGCGGCTGTTGATCTTTACGTCCTGCTCAGAATGGGGGTCGTCAATGACAAAAAGATCAGCTCCGCGGCCCGCCAGAGCGCCACCGACGCCCGCCGCGTAGTACTGGCCGCCCGCAGACGTAGACCATTTGCCCGCCGCCTTTTGGTCATCCGCAACCAGCGTTTTCGGGAAGATTTCATGGTACTCCTCTGATCCAAGCAAGTTACGTACCCGACGACCGAAGTCTTCGGACAGGCCCGCCGTGTGCGTGCCCATGATGATTTTCTTCTCCGGGAACTTGCCCAAGAAGTACGACGGGAACAGGTACGACGAAAACTCGGACTTGCCCATACGTGGCGCGATGTTGATGATCACGCGCTTCTTGCGCCCCTCGACTACGTCGGTGAACACCTTGGCCAGCTTGCGGTGGTGCGGGCCGATCTTGAACCCCGGGTACACGGCGGTGGCAAACCCCAGCATGCTCTGCTCGGCCACCTGCAGGCGCGCGCGCCGCTCGCGCTTCTCCAGCATCTCCATCAGCTCAATCTTCTCCTTGAGCGACATGGAGGGCAGCGCCGCAGTCAGCGCTTGCAGCTCGACACGCGTGAGCGAGGTCAGCTTATCCAGCTGCATTGGAGGACTGACTTTCCAGTACCGGCGCGTCGGAGACGTCCGCCACGTCGATCACGCCCATGAACCGGTTGATCTTCTCCTTGATCTTCGCGTCGATCTCCGCGTCTGAAATCTCGGTCTTCTTGACCTCGATGCGTTCGGTAAACACGCCCACCTCGGTGACCTTGCCCAACTGCTCCAGCGCGCGCAGCCGGATTTTCGCGTCGGGGTGCTTGGTCTCTTCCAGCAGCTTCGCCACAACGTATCCACGCAACTCGTTGACGTGCTCAACGTACGCCCAGTCAAAAGCAGAAAGCATGCCCGTCAAGTGCCGTACCGCTTGGGGCGCGCGCAGACTCAGGACCGCGGCCTTCTTGTCTACGTCATTGAGCGCGGGGGACAGGATGGCGCCGAAAGTGTCACGTACCTGCTGGGCTTGGTCTGCGCGCAGCACGTGCTCGGGGCTGCCCATCTGCATCAGGATTTCCTGCGCGGTTGCGGCTTGCGCGCCAATGGTCTGGAACGCGTCGGCGTCTTCCAGCGACACGAACTGTGCGGGGTCTAGCGCTTCCAAGTGGGCGAGGATGTGCGGCGTCATGGCCCGATGATATACTTTGCGCACTGTCGCAGCAACGGCAGTTGTTTCATGTCGTCTCCCTTGATCGGGTTGCTCCCGGTACTTAGGCCCCTTTTTGGGGCCTTTTTTTTATAATTTTTTGGTGCAGTGCAGCATTTTCGATGCCGGGGGTGTTTCGCTGCAACGAATCTCACGGAAAGTTCTCTGGCCGGATTCTATTGAATTCGCTGCAACGAATCTCACGGAAAGTGGTGGGAGCGGGTGAGGAACAGTGTTGTAGCCCAAGCCCCCATGTTCACTGCAATTAGGTGGGTGGGGGGATAGTGGGGTCGAGCCACGCCGGTTTACGGGCTCGTAAACAGGTCAAAAGAACCCCTATTGGTACACTATGGCTGTCGATTGATGGAACTAGATCGGCACTACATCAACCCGTTCCGTGGAGTATCTGACATGAACGCATCTATCCAATCCCATGTATCCGCAGCCCTGACCGCAGCTGGCGCCTATAGCGTCTCGATCGACGCGCTGCGCAGCGCACTAAAGGGACAATTGTCCCCCGAGGTGCGCGCTACCTTGCTGCCCTATGTGGCGACGTTCTATGGCGTGGCGCTGGTTGACAAGGAGCGCGGTGAGGGTAAGACCTTCGACGTGAATGCCAAGAAGTTCGAGGCGGCCAAGAAGGCGTTGCAGCGTCTGACGGCAGACATCGTGGGCAAGTCCAAGGCGCAGGCCGAGGAACTGGAAGTGCCGGCCGAGATGCTGGCACTGGCGCGCAAGCTGGTGAAGCTGGGCAACACGTACGAGCAAGCAGGCAAGTTGATCGCTGCTGCTATCGCTACTGCCAAGGCCGAGTAAGTACAGACGCTATGTAAACCCTGTTGCCTGTGCTTATGTTAAGTTGCAGGCGATGGGGTTGGCGCTGTTCCTATCCGTGTATCTGTTGGCGCGAGTCAGCGTGATACACGGATGCGTCAGCATCCTAAAGGGACAAGTGTCCCCTTAGCAACACCAATGGAGAATGACATGAGCTACAACGCAACCCGCTACACCACGATGCACACCCAACGCACCGGCATGCTGGCCTACATGGGACTGGCCGAGCGCGCCAAGGCACGCGCAGAACTGGCCGAGCTGCTATCCCTCAACGAGCCGCGCCCATACGCCAGCTACACCAACGCCTTCGGCGCCCGCGAAGACCTCTACGAACTGCCCAAGCCCGTCAAGGTGATCCACAAGAAGTACATAGGCAAAGTGTTTACAGTATCGTTTCGCTATGTAAACATGTAATTGGTACGACTCAGAGCACATGCCAGTGTTTACAGCACGCTGCGCCAGCCATAAGCCACCCAGCTTGGTGAGCGCAGTGTGTTGATTCATAAGGCTTTTCTATCAGACAACCATACATATATATAACTCTTAAAATAAATATATACGTATGAGGCTATCTGTTTCTCTATACACACGCGCTTATATTCAGCACTCATTTTTTGTGCCTCTATAATTGTGTGTGTTTTTTTTCTGGCCATTAGCCACATTGCCTTTAGAGCCAGTCTGTTTTGCTCTGTATGTTGATGGATAGGGCCTTTGCGGCCCGTTCATATAGCAGTCCACATAGCTGCTCAAATGGCACAGACCTATGTATATCTTGGCACGCGTGCCAGCATTTACAACTTTAACGCTCCAACTGCTATGTATATTGTGGCAGAATGGCGCTAAAGGGACACTTTGTCCCCCTAACCCGGAGCCACCATGAAGACCTCAGCACAAGACCGCCTGCGTTATGCACTCGAAGTGCACGGCCTGCGCGAAGACATACAGCGCAAGATTTTCAATTATGTATTCGCTCCCAAGGCCGGTTCACGCAAGCGCGTGGCCACCGAGATGACGTGGGAGCAGCTCAAGCGCGACATCCGTGGCGCAATAGCGTCTACAGCATCGAACCGCCGAAACTGGCGCGCAGACTATGTAGACATCTTCGAGGACTATCTCAAGCTCCTGCGCCAGACGCGGGACACGATCGAGTCCACGTGGGCCACGGCCATGATGCCCGACCCCGATGCCAAGGGTAACCCCGACGCGCCGCGTGTGCCGGCAAGCGTGGCCGAGATTTCGCGCCGAGCACGCCTGATGAACCAGAAGAACGGCATCGACGGTCCTACCTGCAGCACCATGTGGCAGACGTGGATAGACCCGGCAGCGCGCCACGCGATTGAGCGCAGGTTCGATGACGCATTCATCGCCGCCACCGGCGGCAAGGGTACCAAGCCGCGCCCATTCCTCGCCACCAACGTGCGACGCGTGACCAAGACCCAGCTGACCCGGCTGCGCGCATTCTTCGCCAATCAGCGCCGCATACTGGCGGACCCAGACGTGACCGCGCGCGACGACACGCCGCTGGCGACGACCCCGTACGCTGCTCTGCAGCTCGCTGCAATACGTATGGCTGAGCGAGCAGTGGATGCGTGGGAACAGACACGCGCCATCGACGCCATGCACGCGCTGAGCGATCCGCTGCCGGTGGACTGGCGCCACCTGCTGGAGCCGGCGATGCGCGAGCGCCTGCGCAAGGCCGACGAGCAGCCCCAGCTGGTGGACCTCGAAGGCATACGAGACTTTTACGTAGAGAAAGGACCAAGCGCCGCGGGCAACGGCGAGGAGTGAAACACTAAAGGGACATTTTGTCCCCTTAACATTTGGAGAATGACATGAGCAGTGATCGTATGAAGACCGCCCACTATGGGCCTGTGAGCAAGCGTTACCCGTGCGCGCTCACGCAGAAACTGATGAACGGGCGTTACCTGCGCTGGAGCTGGCGTACCAATAGCTGGCAGTTCCAAGACAGCATCACCATGCAGTGGCGCAACATCAATGTGCACTTGGCGCGTGCCCTGACGTCTGCCGGGTTCATCGTGCGCGAGGACATGACCGACGTGGAAGAGCAGCAGCTAGAACTGTTCGGGGATGACGTATGAGGATGTACGTCTACCTGCGCCCGCTGACGCGGCGCACCGCACCGATAGTCGTCGAGACGAACCTGCGCTGGGCACTGCCGTACTGGCAGGCACGCAAGCAGCTGAACCCCAACATCACGTGGAGTATCCGATGACCTACGCAGAAGCACGCGCACTGGCGCGCACGGGCAAGGCGCTGTTCAGCCCCAGCCAAGATGGCACGCTGCTATACATGCTCGACGGCAGGCTGGCCAACAACTTTATCTTTGTGCCACGCCTGCACAGCGAGCCGTTACAAACCCGCACCGTGGACCTTCCCAAGATCACAGACTGGGAACTCTCGGGCATCACTCTGGAGAATGACCTATGAGACAGACACAACGAGCACTCACGATCGCATGCGTGGCCCTTGCGCTGGCTGGCTGCGCTACCAATCCCGACGGTACGCCGGCCACGTTTGCCCATCAGCAGCGTTACACGTCCTCGGGCGTGCCCAAGTTCGACCAAGAACTGATCGTGTCCCTGCGCGCTACACAGATATGCAGTGCGACCGACGGAACGAAAACAATCGCATGGAGTTGCAAATGAAGATCAAAATATCTGAAGCGTCCGGCCCTGTGCTGGACTGGCTGGTGGCGAAGTGCGAAGGTGTCCAGGTAGAAAAAATCATGGACCTTAGCTTCTGGTCGTCTGCTAATTGGGAAATGTATTCCACCGACTGGGCACAAGGCGGGCCGATCATTGAGCGAGAGAAGATGACCGTGGGTATGTGCATTGGCGAAACAAAATGGGGCGCTGACATCTACGCAGGCACAGGGCTTGACATAAAAGCAAATCGCACTGGCCCCACACCCTTGATCGCAGCCATGCGCTGCTATGTGGCAAGCAAGCTAGGTACTGAAGTCGAAGTACCAGAGGAACTCGTATGAAGATCAAAGTATCTGAAGCCACGGGCACCATGCTCGACTGGCTGGTAGCGAAGTGTGAAGGGTGGGACTCCGAAAAATACATGATGTGGCCTGACATACGCAAAGATGCGCACGGAAAAGTCATCGGCATCATGGTGCCGAAGGGCAGGAGCTATATTTGGTTCCGGCCATCAACCGACTGGGCACAAGGCGGCCCGATCATTGAGCGGGAGGAAATCGAACTGCACAAATGGGCCGTTGATGGGTGGGTAGCGAAAGCTACTAACTACATGTTTCTAAACACTCCGCAAGAAAAGCCAGAGTTCGCAGAGCAATACGGCCCCAAACCCCTGATCGCAGCCATGCGCTGCTATGTGGCAAGCAAACTGGGCGAGGAAGTGGAGGTGCCTGATGGACTACGCTAAAAGACGCATCAGCAAAGACGCGTTCTACCGCCGCGGCGGATTCGCCAACATGTATCTTTTTCGCAGTATGCGCAATGGTCGGTGGATGTACTGGGAGCGCGTATGCTGACCCATGACCAACACGAGCGCCGGCGCCTGCTGCTGCAACGCATCGCCATCGTGCTCGCCTACGCATTCGCCGTGGGCGTGGTGTTCCTCGACATCGTAGTCTGGCGCCCGTAGGCAGACACGCACCACTCCCAACGCGGCACCAAGACCGCACGCACGCTAGTGCGCCAAGGGGGACAACCTGTCCCCTTAGTACATAACCTTTCGGAGAATGACATGAAACATACCGAGTACGAACTCGTACGCGATCCCGCGTTCGCTACAATTTTTGCCCTTGGCGCTGACGCCATAGAGCATGTGGCGCGCTTCGCCCGCTACAACAACGCCCAGCACCGCTGGCACCACGAGCTGCAGGGCATGTTCGCCTTGCACCCGCTGATCGCGCGGCTGGTGAATCTGGGTTACCGGCCCATCGACTGGCACCAGCTACTGCTGGAGTGGCCGCACGTGAGCGTGGAAGACGAGACCCAGATCGCCTACACGCGCAGCGAGGAGAACGGGCGCACGGACCGCCAGACGCGCACGCCCATCGGCAAATATTTGAGCCGACACTATCCGCACGCACCCGACCACATGCGCCGCGACTGGATGCTGCTTTTCCAGCCCGCGCACTACGAGATATGGGGCACGCGCGAGCGCATCATCATGGGCGTTGAGCTGGGGCCGCAGAGCTGCATGAAAAGCAGTTTCGGCTCCATACCGTTTACCCGCGAGCACAACGCGCTGATGCTGGACTACATGGGCGACCCGACCGTGCAGGTCCCGTGGGAGCGCCATCCCTACGCAGTGTACGGCCCGGAGTACGGCTGGCGTATCGCGGTGCGCTTTGACAAGTCTGCGCCAAAGAAAGTGCTGGGGCGTGCGTTGCTCAACGTCACGGGCGCCAACGACACCGTCGCAGGTGTGTACGTACGCAGCTACGCGCTCAACGAGGGCGGCAGCCATTCGCCGACTGACAACAAGCTCGAAGCGTGGCTCGATTCGCAGGGTTACCAGAAGCGCTACCGCTGGCCCGAAGGGTTGAAGTTTCGCAGGCTGCTGCATCCCAAGGGCGCGGACATCATGATGCCCTACCTCGACGGTGACGACCGCGACGTGTGCGCCGGTGACGGCGACTACCTCGTCAAGTGCGACGAAGACAGTTGCGACAGCGAAATATTTTACCGCTGTGACAACACCAACGGCATGGTGGACGTCATGGGCGGACGTGAGCGCATAGGGTCGTGTGAAGACTGCGGAGCGCCAGTGTATGAAGATGACGACGAACGTATGCACGTCGGCCGCGACGAAGACAGTCTTATCGGTAGCTGCTGCGCACACCACTACACGTACGTGGAGGGCGGGCGTCGTCGCGGCAGTTCGTACAACGCGGAGTACTACGTGCACAACGACAACGCGGTGTGCGTACACGGCACGTACTACGACACGGAGAATCCGCCGGATGAAATTGTCTGCTGCGAAGACGGCGAGTATCGCCGACGCGAGGATTGTGTCGAGATCGACGACGAATGGTACGACAGGGAGGACGACGACATCGTGCTGTGTGCCGATGACGAGTACCGCCTGCGCGACGATTGCTGGGAGTCTGCCAAAGGTAACTGGTACAGCGAAGATGAACCCAGCATCGAGATCGAGACGACGGGGACTTACCACGCCGACGAGCTGCAAGAACTGATCGACAACGCATAAGGAGAATGACATGAGCAAGAAGTATCGTTCGGTGGGCTACGCAAAAACCAAGCCCACGGGTATCTTTAGCACGCCGCCCGTGTACGTGAAGCCGCCATACGCTCACGCAGGCCTGCCGTTGCTGAGCGCAGATGATGTGCCAGACACGACGCTGATGCAGACCCTGTGGCGCGCAGTGCGCTCGCGTCGCGCAGAGAACTCGATGTCCGAAGCGCGGTTCGTGGCGTGGCTGGTCAACCGCTGCGCGGTGAGCATGATCGACAACGCGGGCAACATCCACGTGGACCTGCGCACGCAGCCCTCGCACCGCACGTTGTTCACGGCGCACACCGACACCGTGCACCGCAACGGCGGGACCAACAACGTGCGGCTCGACGCGTCTGACCCGCAGGCCATCAGGTGGCGTGCAGACGAGGGCGCGTGTCTGGGCGCAGACGATGGCGCCGGCATCGCGCTGATGATGCACATGATGGAGGCCGGTGTGAAGGCATACTACATATTCTTCCGTGGCGAAGAGCACGGCGGCGTCGGCTCAGGCTGGCTCGCAGAGAACATGCCCGATGCGCTCAAGGACATCGACCGCTGCATCAGTCTGGACCGCGCAGGGTACAGCGACGTGATCACGCACCAAGGCGCGCGCTGCTGCTCGGACGTGTTCGGCCAAGCGCTTGCCGATGCGCTGACCTCGTTCGACAACAACATGCTGTATATGCCCGACGACACGGGCGTGTTCACCGACAGCGCCAACCTGACCGGCATCGTGCCCGAGTGCACCAACCTGAGCGTGGGCTACCGCAGCCAGCACGGTGACGGCGAGTGGCAGGACGTGTCGTTCCTGCAGCGCATGGCCGCGCAGCTGGTGACCATCGACTGGGACAGCCTGCCGACCGTGCGTGACCCGCGCGTGACCGAGTACAAATCGTACAAGGGCGTCTACACCGACACGTCGCTGGACTGGGTGAACGCACCACTCACGCGCCACATACAACTGCTTGACGAACCGGAGCAGCGGCTCGCTGATGCCCTGTGGGAGGCTACCGGTGGGTACTACTCGATGCTGCGGGACATTGTTGCCGAGCACCTGCTGCCTGAAGACGTTGACACCGCGAAGCGGCACATCCTGTGCAGCAAGCTCAGCGCCACGATGTACGCCTCGTACGTCGAGGGGCTGGAGTCAGGTGAGTACGACTACGAGACGCTGCTGGACATACTGGGCGAAGACCTCCAGAGCAGCTGACGCACCATAAGGGGACAGATTGCCCCCTTAACAAAATATTGTCCAATCTTGGACAAACCTATTGCCACGCCGCCGGATCGTGGTTTAAAATTATCCGGCAAACAACTTTAACGGAGTTAGACATGGACATCAAACAGCAATCCATCGCACGCGTGCGTGCCCTTCTGGATATTTTCGGCGCCGTCGGCGTCGTGCTGGTGGACGGCGAGGAAGTCTTCAACAAAGGGGGCATGGTGCTGCGCGCACCTGAACCCGAGAAGAAGCCCGGCAAGCGCCACATGCGCCCGCGCGGCTCGTACAAAGCGGTGTACGCCCCGCTGATAGGGAAGCTGGAGCCCGGCGAAACGTTTAATCTGAGCACGCCGGACGGAGCCGACTACAACGGCTACACGCAGGGCGCGCGCAAGTTCGCCGAGAAGATGTGGGGCACAGAGAACATCGTGCACCAGTACGACCCCAAGACCCGCAGCGTTTTCTTGCTGCGCATTATGTAAGCACTTCAACAAAAGGAAATCGACATGAGCAACCTCCTCTCTTCCGCACAAGTTATCAACCTGATCAAGTCCGTGGGCGCCAAGCGCACCGTGCTGGTCGAAGGCGAAGCCGGTTCGGGCAAGACCGCCATGCACTACGCGCTGGCCAAGCTGCCTGAGTTCAAGCATTACTACACGCCCAAGCCCATCGACTGCACGCAGCTCTCGGATGGCTCGGTGTGGATGCCCGACATCGACCGCAGCCGTGGCGTGTCGCGCGAGCTGCCCAACGAGCGCTTCGGGGTTGACGACGAGAACCACGCAGGAGTCGAGGGCGCACGCCCTGCGCTTATCTGCTTGGACGAGATTGGCAAGACGCGCCAGTTCATCAAGGACGTGCTGGCACCCATCGTGTACGAGCGCCGCGTGGGCAACTACGGCTTCGCTCCGGGCAGCATCGTGTGGGGCGCGACCAACCTGACCGACGAGGGGCTGGGCGACCACATGCAGCCTCACCTGCGTAACCGGCTGATCATCGTGCAGATGCGCAAGCCCACCAAGGACGAGTGGGTACAGAACTTCGCCATCCCTGCCGGTGTGAACGAGACGGTCATCGCTGCGTGCGAGATGTATCCCATGGCGTTCGATTCGTTCTTGGACTATCGCGCTGGCGGCAAGCATGCTGGCAAGAGCATGGCGCGGGACAACCCGTACATCAGCGACCCGGCCAACGCCGGGCAGGGGCAGGTGGTCACAGGCCGGTCGTTGCACACCGCCAGCGACATCGTGGACGCCCGCGCAGGGATGGACGACGCGACCCTGCAGCACGCGCTTGCCGGGGCTGTGGGCGCTGCGTTCGCAGCCAACATCATGAGCATGGTCCGCTTCGGCGATCAGCTGCCGTCGTACGACCGCGTGATAGCGGACCCGGCCGGCGCGCCGCTGCCAAGCAACCCGACCGCGCAGATCGTGCAGGTGTTCCAGTTCATCAAGCAGGTGCAGGACCGTGAGCAGGCCGAGGCCGTGAGCGAGTACACCCAGCGCATGAAGGGCGAGATGAAATCGCTGTTCGTGAACTGCGTGGCCAACAGCAAGGGACGGCTGCAGGACTTCGCACTGAGCGCCACGTTCAACGCTATGTTGGCCGAGAACCGCAAGTTCCTGGGCGCCTGACGTGTACACGTTTGAGCATGGGGGGCGGACGTACACGCCCCGCATATTTGGCGGGCTCATGCAGCTCAAGCGGGTGGTGTCGTATGGCCGGCTGAACCGCAAGGGCCAGCTAATGCTACGCATCTACTGCCGGGCTACATCCCTCACTGCGGCGTACAACACCAGTGGCGCGGAGATACGCGTGTACCGCGTGTACCGCGTCCCTGTCATGGACGAGTACGTCATGCAGGGTACGAGCTTCGACACCCAGCGCCGAAAGCTGGAGTTCATGGCCAACCTGTTCGCTACGCGCGCCGGGCTGGACTACCGGCTATTTGACGACGCAGACTTTCACTGTAAATAGGAGATTGACTATGGCTTTTAAAGACCTGTCGCCTTACGAGAAGATCGTAGCGGTGCACACCGACTTCATGCGCCACCCGGACTTCTGCATCCTCGGGGGCGTCACGCAGATCGGCAGGGTAACGGTGGACGACGAGACGCTCACGGCCTGCACGGACGGGGAGAACGCCAAGTACGGCGCCGCGTTCATCAAGGACATGACGCGCAAGCAGCTGCGCTATCTCGTGGGGCACGAGAACATGCACAAGGCGCTGCACCACTGCACGGACTACATCCCGCTGTTCAAGGCGCATCCCGACGAGTTTGGGCAGGCCATCGACTACGTGGTGAACTGGCAGCTGGAGAGCATGGACACGGGCACGGACAAGTTCCTTGAGCGCCCCACGCTCGTGCCCCCGCTGATCGACCCCAAGTACGCGGACATGAGCGTGCCCGAGGTTGTGCGCGAGCTGCTGAAAAACCCCCCACCGCCGCAGATGAAGGGCAAGGGGCAGGGCAGCGGCCCGCCCTCGCCCATGGACGTGCACGAGATGCGCGAGTGCACGCCTGAGAACGAGCAGGAGCTGGCTGACGCCAAGCAGAAGCTGGACGACGCCGTGCGCCATGGCGAGATCGTGCAGGGCCAGCTGCGCAGCGCCAACAGCGGCCCGGCCGTGGCGCTCAATGGCTTTCGGGAGCAGCGCACCGACTGGCGCCCCATGCTGCGGCGACTCTTCCAAGAGTTCTGCGAAGGTGACGAGCAGTCGCGGTTCAACCCCCCGAACAAGCGCATGCTGCCGCTGGACGTGATCATGCCCTCGCACTTTAGTGAGATGACGGGGGAGATCATCATCGCAGCGGATACGTCCGGCTCCATGAGCGGGTACTACCCGGTCGTGTTCGGCGAGGTGGCGCGCATCTGCCAGCAGCTGCAGCCAGCCAAGGTGCGCTTGCTTTGGTGGGATACGCGCATCGCAGGCGAGCAGGTGTTCACGATCAAGGACTACCCGCAGATGGGCAAGGCGCTGGCCCCCAAGGGCGGTGGCGGCACTACGGTGTCGTGCGTTGCAGCGCACATCCGTGCGAAGCAGTACAAGCCCAAGGCCGTGATCATGCTGACTGACGGGTACATCGAGAGCAGCTACGAGGTGCCGCCGGGCAACGTCATCTGGGGTGTGGTGGACAACACGCGGTTCGTCCCGCTGCGTGGCAGGGTCCTGCACATCGACCCGAATGTCTGAGTTCGAGCAGGCGCTGGAGAAATTACAAAGGCACAGCATGGCAACAGGCAACACCTTACCGCCGCAGCTGCGCTCACGTTCGGTGACAACATTGGCAGCTTCGTCGCTGGCCAAGACGGACGGGAGCATCACTGCGCTTCCACCCGGGCGGCTGCACAAGCTCGGCAACCCCGATCCGTTCTGGGACGTTGGCAGTCCTTGGACTGGGCCGGAGCTTACAGGTTACAGCGCGCGTGTGTCGCAATGGACCAAGACGCTGCAGGTGTATCTGACAGGGGAAGATAGCAGCGGCACGGGCTGCACTGTTTTCGTCCTGCACCTGTCGCCAGCACTCACGCCGGAAGAAACACGAATGGCCGTAAGCACCTACACAATGCTGCTCAACATGCAGCGCACGGAGGCAAAATGAACGACTACGAAATAGCGCGAGAGCGCTTGTCGCGTGATCTTGAATACGCGTTGCAAAACGCACGCGACCTTACCGATGCAACCTTCCACCGCAGGCAATACCTGCTGCAGCTTGAACATCTAGAAAAGAAATACGCACTTATGGACATTAAAAAAACGGCCACTGAAATTAACCTTATGCAGCTGCAGGCAGACAACTCGACGGCGTTGAAGGAGTACTACAAGCAAGCCGGTGCTCTACAGAACAATGCCGCTTCGCAGTCGTCGATAGGAAATCAGCTCAACGTATCGTCGCAGAATCAGCAGATGAAGGCCGCGCCTAAGCAGGCGCACGAGTTCGGCGTGCTGATGATCGGCGACAAACCGCTACCCGCTGACTGGCGTGGCGCGTATTACGAGACGGTCAACCGGCAAGCAATGGCGGACTGCTGGCGCGTGACATTCACCAGCAAGTGGTCGGACACAATGATCACGGTGCGTTTCGATCTGGAAAAGTTCAGCGGAGCTGAAGTCAACGCCATGGCGCAGACCTACCTCGAAGCCATTAACCAGCAGAGGCAAGGATGACTCCCGGCTTTGGACTTGCCCCGATAAAACGGGAAGGCGAGCGGTACCAGCACGACTGGACCGATCCGCGCGGACAGTTTGGGAACCTCAACAAAGACCCGCAGTCATTCTACGCAGTAGAAGCCGTGCCGTTCTTTCGTGGGGCGGAGGTGGGGCCTAACTGGCGCGGCCCGCTGATGACCGACGTATCGTTTAAAAAGAACAACGCGGGGCAGAAGGTGGTTGTCGCTCGCAGCGCCTCGGACCCTGCGGTGTATGTTGAGCTGACGATGCCGGCTGGGACACCCGTGGAAGTAATGGAGGAGATCGGCGAGCGGATGATTGCGAAGCTCAACGAATGGAGGGTGCTGCCATGAAGAAAGCGGGCGTTGTAGAGACGATGCGCGGCCCGTACGATCTGGCGCTGGTGCAGTTCCTGATGCCAGAGGACGTGATCGTTGCACCGCTGCACGTCGTGTTTCAAGTGCCGTTCGGTGACTCAAGCATGCGCATCATCGACGTGATGGACGCAGCGAGCCAGACCTTGGTTACTGCGAAGCAGGTACGCAAGCCGACACGCGGGATAAGCGACGGCATGGACCGGCGCTCTGCTGCGCAGTGGCTGCTGGACATCGCGGGAGTGCGGTACGGGTGTGATGTGTGCGAGCTGGAGAAGTGGGTTTAATAATTTAGGAGTAATGACATGAGCAAAAATTTCAATCTCAATTCCGTGGCACTTATTTGCGAGTTCAACGCGAGCGTGTGGACCGCACGCAAGCTGGACCGCAAGGAGTCCGACAAGGTGGTCGAGGGCGCTGGCGCCAAGAGCAAGGGCGCTGCGCGGGTCAACAAGAACCTGCTGGCGGGCCGGCCTGAGCTGGAGGAAATCTCCCAGCTGGTGACGGTCGTGCGCAACTACGTGTACGACAACACGTTGCCTTGGAGCGACTCTGGCCAGCGCATGCTGGTCGGCGCGCGCTTCCCCGAGTTCGACAAGAAGGTCGAGGAATACCGCGAGCAGTTCAATGCCAAGGTGGCGTCGTTCGTGGCGCTGTATCCAACACTCATAACCGCGCAGGCCATGGCGCTGGGCGATATGTTCAACCGCTCGGAGTTCCCGAGCGCGGGCGAGATCGCAGGCAAGTTCGGCATGACGGTCAACTACATGCCTGTGCCGGCGGCGGGCGACATCCGCGTGGACATCGGCAACCAAGCGCAGGACGAGCTGCGTGCGCGGCTGGAGAAGATGGCCAACGCCCGTGTCGAGCGGGCCATGCAGGAGGTTACTGACAAGTTCGTGGGCCACCTCAAGCGCATGGCCGACCGGCTGACCACGGATACCGACCCCAAGACGGGCGACCTCGTGGGGCGCCGCTTCACGGAGACGCTGGTGACGAGCGCGTATGAGCTGTGCGATCTGGTGCGGGACTACAACATCACGGCCGACCCGACGCTGGCGCACGCACGCCGGCTGCTGGAGAACGCCCTGACGGGCGTGACGGTGCACACCCTGCGCGACGACCCTGCCAAGCGCGAAGACGTGCGCAGCGCAGTTGCCGGCATCCTCGGGAAGTTTCAGATATGACGCTGCATGTTCGTTACGAGCTGCGCTGCGACTGGTGCAAGAACCTGTGCAGCGAGCCGCAGGAGTACAGGTTTGCTACCCCCTACGGTAGCTCGCTGTCGCTTCCCAAGCTCGCTCCGTACGTTGTGGGCGTGAACCACATGTGCGACAACTGCATGTCTATCGCGCGGGCTGAGTTGCGCGAGAAGGTGCTGGGGCTTCCCCGTGAAACTTAAAGTCAACAAGTTCTGGGCAGAGAACGGGGACGTCATTCTGCAAGTGCGCGACCATGATGCGATTGTCCCGCATCAGGTATTTTGGCGCCAGCAACCTGTTCGCTTGAACCTTGGCACGCGTGTATGCAAGGTGGTGCTGGAGCTGCGGTATCCCCGCGGTACGCCAAAGGAAGAGGTGCGGCGCGCAGCAAAGAGCGCGCTGTTTTTGGCCGAACTTTCGGCCCGTGAAAACGCTGTTTAAAAGGAGTACGTAAATGAACCAAGAAAAGATACAGCCGTCGTATGACGACTGGCTGATGTACCTAACAACGCTGTTCGCAGGCTTCGGCCTCGGCGCGCTGACAACGATCCTGATGTTGTGGTGGATGCTGAAATGAGCCGCCTATTATTCGCCGCAGCCCGTGGCGCGCGGATTGAACGCTTGTGGTTCAAATACAAAGATGAACCACACAATTGGGAAATTTGCAAAGTGTTTAGTGTAGCTAACGAGAGTGATTACGAGCTTCGCATCCACCCCGACGACCTGCACTTGCAGTACGGGCCAATCAGTACAGACCTGCTAAATACCGCCAGTTACGAGCTTACGGAAAATCAATTTCCGTCGCTAGGTCTCTACGCGGCAATGGCGTGCTACCTCGATGGCTTGTGGCACCTCGAATGGGTAAAGCAAAACACAGGCACGCGCGCGCTGGCAATACTCATTTTGGCCGAAGCACTGGCCGACGAGGGTCTGTAGCCATGAAAAACTTTAAGGAATGGCTGAAAGACCCTGTGCGTGTGTTTAACACACTGTCTGTATTTCTCGCTGGCGTAACAGTCGGCATGCTTTTAGTGAGGTGACAATGACCGACCTCGAAATTTCCAAAGCCCTCGCGCTAGCGATAGGGTGGGAGCGCAAACACCTATTTGTAGACGGCGCAGATAAGCTGCTCGTGGTACTCCTTCAACGCCCGTGGGAGTTGCACGTATTCGACTACCGCGACTGGTCCGTCATCGGGCCTATTGCAGAAAGGTACGGATGTTTTCCAATAAAAAGCGGCACCGGATGGTGGTCAAACAACTGGGTCAATTGTTTAGAAGCACAGCAGGTTTATACAAACACGCCACAGAAGGCCATCGCCCTCGCCGTTATAGAGGCTAGAAAATGACCGACCACATCCTAGTCCCCCGCGCACTTGAACTGGCGACTTGGTTATACGCGCAGGCTCATGAATGGACGGCTGATGAAATAGACGACTCTGCTGCATTGCTTCTCAAGCAGCACGATGCGCTGAAGGCGGCGCTGGATGCGTTGGAAAACGGGCCAAGCACGGAACATACATTTCCGCCTGGGATTGCCTGCACTTGCAGCCAATGTGAGTTTGTGCGGGCGCGTCGTGCCGCCATAAAACAAATTAAGGAAATGCTATGACCGACCGCGAACTTTTAGAACTGGCTGCTAAGGCTGCGGGGATTCCATTGAAGCCAGACTTTGCGGAACGCTTTGACTATTACATGGCAGACCGCTTGATGTGGAACCCCCTAACCAACGACGGCGATGCGCTGCGGTTGGCGGTGAAGTTGGGCCTTTATGTGTGTATTGATACTCCACAAGAATCCGAGCCGCACACAAAAGCAATTGGTTTTGCCAACAATGGTCTTGGCACCATAGACGCGATTGAGTACCACGGCGACCCCTACGCCGCAACCCGCCGCGCAATAACTTGCGCAGCCGCTGAAATTGAGAGGGGACTGCTATGAAACTCCGAAAGCTGCGCAAAACATTTTGGTACGTCCTTAAAGTTGAGCGCCGGTTGAACATCAAAGTCAAACCGCTACCCGGGACGCGATTTGTAGGACGCGGAAAAGGCACGGTATGCAAGGAAACAAAATGAGCAAACTACTCGAACTGGCTGATGCGTATGCAGACGCATTTGAAATTCCATCTCGACGAGCCGCCTTAGTCGCAGAGATTGAGCGCGTGGAGCGTGATGCTGCGCGGTA
>Ga0209067_10000328_pt1 | contig 31465 bp, 25 predicted proteins | sample ColStrG_CSR_2013_FD_187199 | JGI IMG/M metagenome (GOLD analysis project Ga0209067, IMG submission 187199) | Freshwater sediment microbial communities in response to fracking from Pennsylvania, USA - Cold Stream Run_MetaG_CSR_2013 (SPAdes)... | ecosystem: Environmental > Aquatic > Freshwater >... | reverse complement strand
GCTAAATGGTGCTTGCCTTTTTTTCTTTTGGAACTGGTTTTTCCGTAAACGGATTTGGAATGCTTTTTGGTTTTTGCAAAAAGATTTTGTGATGAAAATCCCATCACAAGAAGGGATAACAAAAACAAACTGTGGGTTAGGGTAATCCGCATATTTGATTGTATAGAATCCAAATGTAACAACTATATTGTTAAGTGTGAACAATTGGACTTGTTTTTTATTAAAAGTTCAATGAAAATATCTATTTATAAAAAATAAGGTAATTCCTAAATCCTTTTGCTTCTGTATTCGTTAAAGAACTAAATATTGTTTCGACCAAGTTTTACTGGGTTTTAAAATTTTATTGATATTTTTGAACGCCCAAGATTCTTTGGATCACCCCCAGGATTTCTAAACCCAAATTAATTCGGATGAGTACTTTAAAAGTTGAAAACACCAAAACCATAAAAAACGGGTCAAGCCCAGCTAGTTCTGTGAAAAAAACGACCGAAAAGCCAAACCCGCATCCTATTACCGATGCCACCTATGTGAAGTGGTATGAGGAAATGGTTTTGATGAGAAAATTTGAGGAAAGAGCTGGTCAATTATATGGTCAGCAAAAAATTAAAGGTTTTTGCCATTTATATATAGGCCAAGAAGCCGTTATGGCCGGAACCATGTCGGTTATAGGACCGGATGATAGTATAATTACAGCCTATAGGGATCATGCCCATGCCTTAGCCAAAGGAATTTCTGCCAGAGAAGTAATGGCCGAGTTATTTGCCAAGGCTACAGGATGCTCAAAAGGAAAGGGTGGCTCCATGCATATGTTTTCTAAAGAACACAAGTTTTTTGGAGGCCATGGCATTGTAGGGGGGCAGATTCCTTTGGGTGCCGGTATTGCTTTCGCTGAAAAATTTAAGGGAACACAAAATGTTTGTGTTTGCTATATGGGAGATGGAGCTGTACGTCAGGGGGCCTTTAACGAAACCTTCAATATGGCGATGCTTTGGAAAATCCCCGTAATTTTTGTTTGTGAAAACAATGGATATGCGATGGGAACCTCAGTAGCAAGAACCACGAATGTAACCGATATTTATAAATTAGGTTTGGGATATGAAATGCCATCCTTTCCGGTGAACGGAATGCGTTGTGAGGATGTTCATGCCGCCATGTCCGATGCGGTGGATAGAGCCAGAAGAGGCGACGGTCCTACCTTTTTAGAAATGAGAACCTATCGGTATAAAGGTCACTCCATGTCTGATCCGGCTAAATACCGTTCCAAGGATGAGGTTGAAGAATATAAAGCAAAAGATCCTATCGAAGAAGTACATAAAACTCTTTTGGACAAAAAAATTCTCACGGAAGAGCAAATAGATGCGATTAACCAAAAGGTAAAAGATATCGTGGAAGATTCCGTGGTATTCGCCGAAGAGTCGCCTTATCCAGATCCAAGTGAATTATTTACCGATGTTTATGTTCAGCAGGATTATCCTTATATCTTAAGCTAAGGAATTCAACGATAAGTATTTTATTACCTCTTAATAAATTCGATAAAGAAATGGCCGAAGCAGTAAAAATGCCAAAAATGAGTGATACCATGACCGAAGGGGTTTTGGCAAAATGGCATAAAAAAGTTGGAGATACCGTGAAAACGGGAGATTTAGTAGCAGAAATCGAAACCGATAAGGCTACCATGGATTTCGAGTCCTTTCAGGAAGGAACCCTTTTATATATTGGCCCTAAGGAAGGTGAGGCGGTTCCGGTAGATGGATTAATTGCTATTTTAGGAAAATCGGGCGAAGATATTACCGCTATTTTAGGTTCTGGAGGAAATATGGTGGCTGCTCCGGTTGCTGAGGCCCCTGTAGCGGTTAGTCATAGTACGGCAAGCTCTGCCCCTATTTCAACGGATTCGGGAAATTCACAATATTCTGAGAATGGTCATGGAGATTCCCGAATAAAGGCATCCCCATTAGCCAAGAAAATTGCTGAAGAAAAAGGGATTGACCTTTCTCAGATTAAAGGAAGTGCCGACCATGGCAGGATTGTAAAAAAGGATATAGAGTCTATCGTTTCGGCTCCAAAAACGGAAACAAAAGCGCCCGTTTTGGCACAAAGCCCATCAGTAGCTTACGAAGAAGTTCCGGTAAGCCAGATGCGTAAAACCATTGCCAAAAGATTGTCCGAAAGCTTATTTACTGCGCCTCATTTTTACCTAACCATGTCCATAGATATGGATAAGGCGATTGAGCTAAGAAAGCAAATCAATGAATCGGCAAGTGTAAAAATTTCCTTTAATGATTTGGTTCTGAAAGCGGCAGCCATTGCCCTTAAATCCCATCCAAAAATCAATTCCAGTTGGTTAGGCGATAAAATTCGAATCAATCATACCATAAATATGGGAGTGGCAGTAGCTGTAGATGAGGGATTATTGGTTCCAGTTATACGAAACGCCGATCAGAAAGGTCTAAGCCAAATTTCGACAGAAGTAAAAGATTTTGTCACGAAAGCAAAGGATAAAAAACTTCAACCCTCCGATTGGGAAGGAAGTACTTTCACGATTTCTAATTTAGGTATGTTTGGCCTGGATGAGTTTACCGCCATAATAAACACCCCGGATGCTTGTATTTTGGCTATCGGAGGAATTCAATCCGTACCGGTGGTAAAGAATAATGAGGTGGTACCGGGTAATATCATGAAAGTAACTCTTTCATGTGACCATAGAGTGGTGGATGGGGCTACTGGTGCAGCATTCCTTCAAACGGTAAAGGAGCTTTTAGAATCTCCCCTAAAAATTCTTATTTAATTCATAGAAAATGGTTCAATCCTATGGATCCGTCTCAATAGAAGATGGGTTCATAGGATTTTTTTTATAACCATAAATTCATTTATCCGAATTATGGATTAGGAAGAGATCGAACCAAACGGTTAAACCGGGCCGTATCAGAGGGGAAAAAGCTCGTTCGGTTTTCTACAATTCTACCTTCTGGATTAAGAATAATAAACTGAGGCACTGTATAGGTAAAATAGGTATGTTCGCCTCGATCCTTTCTTTTTAAAAGATAAAAGGAAAATGGAGGCTTTAAGGGATCGATATACCAATGCAGCCCCGATTCTGGATTTTGACGAAAATAGAACTCCCAATCTTCCTTATCCTTATCGACCGCAATATCCAGAAATTGAAGCTTTTTACTGGAATATTCAGCCCGAAGCTTTTTAAAATAGGGATACTCCACCTGTGAGCTATGAATATCTGTAGCCCAAACCATGATGACCACAAAGGATCCTCTCAGGCTGGATATAGGAGTTTGTAATCCGCTAAGGTTCGATCCGATGAAATTAGGACTGATTCTCCCCAAAACCACACTATCTGGATTGCAAACATCGGTCGCTCTTTTTAATCGTAGAGGCTGCCCCAGGCTAACTATTGAAAAAAAGGAAAGAAAAAGGAATAATAAAACAGGTTTTTTAAAAGGGATTCCCATGCGTGCTATTGATTAGTAAACGGGTTAATTTAGGGCTTGAATTAAAAGCGCCTAGAGTAAAATCCGTTAAAGTATTGTTTCCAAAGAGTTTCTGAATTTGCCTGCCAACCCATAGTCGTTTATGGAACAAGTTCTTCCAGCGTTTTTTATAATCATTTTCAAGTTGGATTCGGTTTTCAGGATTTTCGCTTTTTTTAGACCATTCCAATATACATTCAGCCAAAATTTTACCTGAATGAAGGGCGATGGCCATACCATTACCACATAAAGGGCTAATCAAGCCAGCGGAATCACCACACATAAGGATATGATCAAAAACCAATTCTTTCGGTTCAAAGGAAATTTCCTGAATCACCTGGGGTTTATCCCATAAAAACTCTGCATTCTCAAAAATATTTTTGAGGTAGGGATTTTTTTTAAGGACCTCGGACTCCATTTCCGGAATGGTTTTGTGCTTTTTAAGGTTTTCGGTTTTGCTTAGATAACAAAAGCAATATTTTTGATTCTCAATGGCAGAAATCCCGGCATAGCCTCCCTGGAAATTATGCAATTGGATTAGATTTTTGGGGAGATCGAAATTTAAATGATATTTTATCCCTAAAAAGGGGCTCCTGTTCTTAAAAAAAGACCTGTTTAAAACCTGATCCAGGTTCGATCGTTTTCCATAGGCACCAATCACATAATCCGCTTGATAGGTTTTACCGGTGGAATCCTTTAGATAAAACTCATTTTGGATATAATCCACCTGATTGATTTTGGTCTGGGTAATTAATTCTCCCCCCCATTCCACAAAAGATTCTGAAAGGATCTTATCCAAATTATATCGACTCATTCCAAATCCTCCCAAATCTAAATCCTGCTTCAAAATCCGACCCTGAACACTGCTTACCTCCAGTTGATTGATTTGAGGTACATTCCATCCCTCGGGGTCCAGGTCCAAACTTTTTAAAAAAGGCCAAACCTCATTGGAAATATATTCACCACAAACCCGGTGAAAAGGATAGTCTTTTTTTTCAATAAGACGTACCCGGATACCCTTTTTTGCCAAAACCAATCCCGCGGATAATCCGGCAAGCCCTCCACCGATTATGATAATTTTTGGATGTATCATCAGTTCTTAAATAGGACCAAACTCCAACGAAAAGCCCATTTCCAACGTATTTTATAGGTTTTAATACCAGCCTCATCTAACAAATAAATCAATTCGGCTTTTTTGAAACCTTTTGCAACCGATAAGGCTGCATCATTTTGAACCATATAGGATTTTGCAAAAATCCGGGTAAGGAATTTAATAGAATAATAGGCTAAGGGGTGCCTATGCAGATCGTTGATAATGACCCCCCTTTTAGAAACAAACAGCATTTTTTGTACCAATTTAATCCAATCCTCATTTGTAAAATGATGAGTGAATAAGCAGGAACATACAATATCAGTAGAATTTTCTTTTATTTCAGGGGCCAAAACATCCGCTTGAATATAATTTATGTGAAAGGCCCGACTCCTTTCCCGAGCGTATTCCAAGGTTTCAGAATCGATATCCCATCCATTTAAAACAACCGCTTGTTTTTTCTTTTTAGCCCAATGGGCAATCTTTCTTAGCATGTCGCCGGAACCACATCCCCAATCCTGAATTTCGAGCGTTTTGGAAGGATCCATAAAATTTTCCAGGTCTTCCAGGGTTTGGTTAAAACCACCCAATAAACGGTTGATGGTTTCTATTTCCTGAATAGCTAAGCGGATTTCCCTGGGGTTGGGATTAGGTAGATCCATAATCTCCAGTTCCCGGCTTCTTTTTTTTAAATCGATCATGGTAATGGCTCTAGAATCATGGATTCAATAGTTAAACCAGGACCAAAAGCAAAGGCCATTACCGGCCCCTTTTCCAGAGAACCGCCTTGAATTCGGCTTAATAATTCATTTAGGACAAAGAAGATCGTCGAAGACGACATATTTCCAAAATCCCTTAGAACGGAATAGGAGGGGTGATTTTTCCCCCCGGAAAACCCAAGCTCTTCTTCACAAACCTCTAGAATTCGTCGGCCTCCAGGATGTATGGCATAATGGGAAATTTCGGTCAAACCGGATTTTGACTTTTGTAGAAGTTTAGAAGCCACAGAATGGATATTCGACTTAATGCTTTTCGTGATATGACTGCTTAATTGCATCTCAAAGCCAAAATCTCCAATATTCCAGGACATTTCCTTTTTTGCTGCCAACATTAAGGTTGAATAAAATCCGGATAATCGCAGAGCCCCATTATTTTGAGAGGAGAAATGATTGGATTCTACCAAAACAGCGGCCGCTCCGTCTCCAAACAAGGCATTGGATAACCAATTTTGTAAATGGTTTTCCCTTTGAAAATGCAAGGTGCAAAGCTCGACACTTATAATAAGAATTTTATGGTTGGGGTTTGATCTGGAAATATAGTCGGCAGTTTTTAAGGCATTAAATCCGGCATAACATCCCATAAAATTAATACAGGTTCGTTCGGTTTCAGGATGAAGATTCAGTTTGGAAACCAATTCTATATCCAGACCCGGGGCATGTAGGCCTGTACAGGTAACCGTTATGATATGGGTAATGGATTGTATATCAAAATCAGGCAAAGGAGATAAGCAATGATGAACGGCTTGAATGGCCAATGAAAGGGAATGCTCCTTGAATACCTGCATTCTTTTTTTGGTACCCGGAAATGGATCCAATTCCTCGCCATTTCCAAAAAATGTAAAATGGCCAGGGGTTTTACTAAAGTCCTCCAAAACCGAATACCGAAAATCAATCCCGGAACCATCGTAGATTTTTTTTAATCTCGATTTTTCAATAGGATTTAATCCATGAGCCATGGACATAAACTCAAAGATATCCGACTGGGGCACCTTGAAAGGGGGATTCGCCAGGCCTATACTGGATATTATGGAATGGGGCATAATTGAATAGAAAGATAATGTCGTTTTCCTAGTTTATTGTAAAAAGTTTAGAATTTTTTACTGAAATTCATAGAATCATATTATTGGATCTCAATTGGTTAAATCATAAAATGCTCCTTCGTTTTTTTCCAACCCGGTCCACATGGATCCATCTCCGGTTTTTGTTTTCATTATACCTATTACCGGTATTTCTATTTGCCCAAAGCCAAAGTATCTATTTTAACCCCATTCGAACGGCAATGGTTTTTATTATCCTCCATCTTTTTATTTACCCTTCCAGTAATGGATACAATAGTTATTATGATAAGGATGAAGGAAGCATTGGGGGGATAAAAACACCACCCAAAGTAGATATTAGTTTGTTATATACCGCCTGGGTACTGGAAATAATAGGCATCCTTTGGGCTTTTTTGATTCGATGGGAATTTGGGATAGGGGTATTTTTATATAGCCTATTTTCAAAATTATATAGTAATTCAAAAACACGATTAAAAAGCCGGCCTATAATTAGTTTTTTGGTTGTGTTTTTTTTTCAGGGGGCATTTATGTTTGAAAACTGCCTTTTAGCTTTAGGTCCCCTTTCCTGGATGGACGTGTTTTCTAAAAATCATCTATTGGAAGCCCTTTTTTCCTCCTTATTGGTCGGTTCACTCTACGTGATGACCCAGATTTATCAACATAAGGAGGATCAAATGCGGGGAGATATAACCCTTAGTGCTTTATTAGGGTATAGGGGAACTTTTTATTTTTCCGCATTGGGTTTTGTATTTGGGGTGGTTATTTTATTCATTCTTTCATGGGGAAGTAGAGTTTTTATGATACCCTTTTTTGCCTTCACAGCCCCTCTAATGGCATTTTTTTTATTTTGGTTTAGTCGGGTATGGAAAACAGAATCAGAGGCAAATTTTTCAAACACCATGAAAATGAGTACGCTTTCCTTTTTATGTCTTTCAGCCTATTTTATTTATTTGATTTGGCTTCAAAAACCCTTCTAATTTTTTCCTCTCTTTTAAAGGTTTATCAAGAAATCTTATAGAGATGAGGCAAAAGATTGTATTTTTATTTTTGTCAAAATTTGACCGTTAAAGAGTAAAAAGATGGAACTAAAAGGTAAGGTACACGAGATATCTGAAATCATGGAAATATCAAGTTCTTTTAAAAAAAGAGAGCTTATACTAGAATATATTGAAAATCCGCAATATCCGGAGTATTTAAAGTTTGAGGCGGTCCAGGATAAATGTGCCTTATTGGATGGGATTAGTATTGGAAGCCAGGTGGAGGTTTCCTTTAATTTCCGAGGACGGCCATGGACCGATAAATCCGGGAAGACCGCTTATTTCAATAGTCTTCAACTTTGGAAAATCAAAGCCCTTGAGGAAGGAAAGGCTTCAGCCGAATCAATAGCGCCCGTTTCATCTTTTGAAATTCCTGGTGGAGCGGATATGGAAAACGATTTACCCTTCTAAAGGTGAATTCGACCGATGATTCAATCGATATTGGAAAGATAAAATCCGATCTGGATTTTCTTCTTGCGGCTTTAGCGGAAGTTTTAAATGAAACGGGTCAGGCAGACCTTGCCGCCTTAATTCAGGATGAGACGTCTATTTCCGGGTCGAATCTTAAAATTTCCCAATTATATTCGCTTTGCTTCCAGCTAAACAATATGGTGGAAGAAAATGCGGCTGCCCAGTTTCGCCGAAAGGAGGAAACCCTTCATGGGCTGACCTATATTGCCGGATTATGGGGTAAAACTCTGGAGGACCTGAAAATTATGGGAATCCCGGATGAGGAAATTGCAAAGGCTCTTCCTCTGATCCATATCGAGCCGGTATTAACCGCTCATCCAACTGAAGCCAAAAGACAAACGGTTTTGGATCATTTAAGAGAAATATATCTTTTACTCGTCGAAAAGGAAAACTCGCGCTATACTCCACAGGAAAAAAGCCTGATTAAGGAAAGTATCAAAGTTGCCCTGGAGCGACTTTGGTATACCAATGAAATATTTTTAGAAAAGCCTAAGGTGAAGGATGAATTACGAAATGTAATGCATTATTTAACCAATGTTTTCCCCTCGGTTATCCCGATTTTAGACTCCAGACTAAGGAAAGCTTGGGAAGAAAATGGGTTCAAGGCTGAGCTTTTGAAAGGCAGCAAAAACCTTCCCCGATTAACCTTTGGCAATTGGGTTGGAGGTGATCGGGATGGCCATCCTCTGGTAACGGCCGAGGTTACCGAAGAGGCCTTGGAGCAATTGAGGAAAGCCTCTTTGGGTTTAATAAAAAAAGATTTAATCGGCTTAATCAATAAATTGAGTATGTCGGCCCAGCATATTCAGGTGCCTGAAAATTTAAAAGAATGGTTAAAAAAATCCTTGATTTTACTGGGGCCGGAACTACAGGAATCAGTAAGTAATAGAAATCAATTTGAGCCGTGGCGTCAAGCTATGAGGATTATTTACCTAAGGGTGCCCCTTTCTGAGTCCGGAGATATTATCAAAGAACTAGGAGATCGGTATTATAAAAACTCCAGTGAAATTTTGGAGGACCTTGAATTGGTTTATGAAACCCTGGTAAAAATTAATTTATCGAGAGTAGCCGAAGGGGATTTGGAGCCGGTTATTCGTAAGGTTCAAAGTTTTGGATTTGGCCTTGCCCGATTGGATATCCGTCAAAATTCGGGCTTTTATGAGAAAGCCGTTGCCCAATTAATGAATTCTGCCGGTCTGGATGGATCCGCCTTCTTAAAAATGGATTTTAAATCAAGGGTCGGATTTTTAAACCAGGAATTGCAGTTTGACCGACCCTTTACCCGATTAGAAGTTGAGGTGGGACCCGAAGCTGATGCCGTTAGGGCTTGTTTTAAGGTATTAAAAAGCCATATCGATGTTTTTGGACCGGAGGGATTAGGATCCCTTATTGTTAGTATGACCCGGGATTTATCCGATTTATTATTGGTTTATATACTCGCGCGAGAAGTTGGACTAACCTATATGGACGGTAATTCGATGGTTTGTGCCCTCCCTTTGGTTCCCTTATTTGAGACCATTGATGATTTGCATCAAAGTCCTGAAATCATGAAGGAGTTTTTGGAGCATCCTATTACCCAAAATAGTCATAAACGGATTCGAAATTCCATAGATATTGATACGGGATTGCAACAGGTAATGATTGGATACAGTGATAGTAATAAGGATGGGGGAATATTTGCAAGCCTATGGAATTTACATCGGGCTCAAACCGCTCTGGTAAAAACGGCCGAGGAAAATCAAATACGAATCGGCTTTTTTCATGGAAGAGGGGGTACAGTAAGTCGGGGTGCCGGACCCACCAACCGATTCATCCATGCCCAGCCCTATTCGTCTCTTCAAGGATATTTTAGGCTTACCGAGCAAGGAGAAACCATTTCCCAGAAATATGCTAATAAGGCCACCAATGCCTATAATCTGGAATTATTATTGGCCGGGGTAGCCGGTACCACCATACAGGAAAAGCATATCATTCCGGTTCCCGATGGAGCCGAGGAAATAATGGATAAAATTTCCTTGTATAGTCGCCATCATTATGAAAAATTAATCCAGGAGGAAGGATTTATAACCTTCTTTTCGGAAGCGACCCCTATCGATATTATAGAGAGTAGTCGAATTGGATCCCGACCAGCCAGAAGAACCGGGTCTAGAACCTTGTCCGATTTAAGAGCCATCCCCTGGGTATTTAGTTGGAGTCAATCCCGATTTTTTATTTCCGGATGGTATGGATTGGGTCAGGCTTTAAACCAGCTAAAAGAAGAAAGTGAGGAATGGTTCATGAAATTAATGGATTATTCAAAGCATTATTCGCCCCTTCGATATATTCTTACAAATGTTAGTACGAGTATGCTAACCACGGATACAGACATTATGGTAAAGTATTCTGGAATGGTTCAAAACACCCAAATCCGAGATAAATTTACTCGTTTAATATTGGACGAGCATTCTAGAACCCGGCAAGTTCTAGAACTAATTTATGGAGAAAGCCTCGAACAAAGGCGCCCCAGAACCAATCAGATGTTAGAAATTCGAAAAAGCAAATTGAATCGATTACACCAGATTCAAATTGAAGGAATTTTAAAATGGAGAGAATTAAAGTCACAAAATAATACAGAAGAGGCAGAAATCATGCTTACAGAAATGTTGCAGGTATTAAATGCCATAGCCAGCGGATTACGTACCACGGGTTAAATAGTATTGTGGCAGTTTTTACCTAAATTTGAATATTATACACCGGTTATGGAATCAAAGCGGCAGCAAAAATTTGCCAGGGTAATACAGAAGGAATTAGGTGAGGTGTTTCAACGGGAAGGAAGTCATTATTTGCCAGGAGTAATGATAACGATAACTCAAATTAGGGTTACTAGCGACCTCTCTATCGCTAAGGTTTATTTAAGCTTTTTTAAAGCCATAAGTTCTAATCAAGCACTATTAAGTATTCAGTCTCAATCCAGAGAAATTCGGTATAAATTAGGAGAAAAAATTAGGGACCAGGTAAGAGCCGTTCCCCAGCTCAATTTTTTCCTGGATGATACCCAGGAATACTCTGAAAGAATGGATCGAATTTTTCTTCAAATCAATAAGGATAATCCTGAATAGGAATTCTTTGCAGACTAATCGTTGAGATTGATTCCTAAAAGAGGTCCCGGTTTTACTGCCTGGGATTTCAACTTCCCTTTTAGCGAAATTAAAGCAGTCGTTCGATTTAATTTTTGAAATATTGGAATCAATTTTTTAACCGCTTGAAAATTATAGGGATTATTAGCCAGAGCATCTTGATAGGAGGATATGGCCTCCTCCATATTTCCCTGAGCATTTTTTAATTCTCCCTTAACATAATAGTATTCACTTTTTGGATTAAAATCATGGGGTAAGCTAAGGCTGAGGAATAGCTTTTCTGCCTTATCTAATTGTCCTATACCGATAAAAATCTTAACCATTAATAAGGAACTATCCACCCGGTTTTTTAGCAATACCTGAATTATTTCTTTCGCTCGGTTGATATTGCCGGTTTGGGCTTGGTAATAAGCCAAATTTAGAGCCTGATCCGGGTGGATATTTCCCGAAACCTTTTGTAGATCCATGTTTTTTTCTAAAACGGATATGGCTCTGCCAGAATTATTATTATCAAACAAACAAGAGGCAAAATGGGTTGCCAAAGTATAATTTTGAGGGTTGGTGGAATAGGCCGCCTCCAATGGGGCCAGTGATTCTGGATAACCCAATTGAAGGCTTAAGTCAATTTTTTCTGCTATCGCCAAATTTTTTCGATCCTTTTCATAGGAGGAAATATCGACTATGTTTTTAATCAATGAATCGACTGCTTGAATTTGGTCTGGAATAAGTGAATTAGCCTTGTATAAATCCACTAAATTTTGTCTCCAGTTAGCACTGATCACGAGGTCCTTTTCAATATCTATGGCTTTTATCAAATAGGATTTTTCGAGTTCAAATGCCGAATTATAGTCCAGTAAACCCCCCTCTTCAAGAGCCTTGTTCAGTTCATAATTTTTTTCGAAAGTCGGAGAAAAATTGGGATTTAAGGATTCGGCTAGTTTTATATTCGTTTCAGCGATATCCAATTCACCCGTTTTTAGAGCTAGACCCGCTTTGGCCAATAAAAGCGGTACATAATCCTTATCCCAATTTGAGGCCGAATCCAAATAGGCCTTTGCTTTTAGTTTGCCTGCAGGGGTATTCGTTCGCATATTTTCACTTAATCGGATATATAATTCAGCCCATTGGTCGCGAAAAACATTTGAATTTCCTTTGCTAAATTGATTCTCGACTTTTACCAGGGAGTCTACAAAATGATAGCCATCAGGATCAATGGCCTTGAGCCGATCAACGGTGTTCATGGATTTGAAATCCTGAGGATGAACCGCTTTTCTACTAAAATAAGCCGGGTAAATCTGTGCAAAATATTCATGTTCATTATTGGCTGCATAATAATCCAGGATTTTTCCCTTTTTCATGGCCGATATATATAAGGCTCGAATTTTCCTTAGATCTTTATCGGGCATAATCGTGGTATGCACCAGGTGCATAAATTCATGCAAAAGAACATTTCTTTCTAAATAAGCCCCCTTCTCAACATATTCCAAACCGACCGCCCCACTGCCAACACCCCGAATATCCATCCATTGACGATAATCAAAGGTGGTAGATTGGTTGAAATAAGGATCTTTGAAGGTTTCTGCCAGAGTATGATGAAGTGGGATGATATGATAGGGGTATCCACCTCGGTTCAGGATGGGAAAATAGGCTGAGGCCGAATAAAACTCATTGAAAGCCATTTTTTCTATGGAGGATGGGTAGTAATGAGCTTCCGGAATAATGGATTCCATTGAGCTAAGGGAGGTATTGGGTGTTTCCTTTATCTTATTTTGAATGGAATCATAAAAATATAGAAAGGGCTCTCTTTTCGCTTTAATGACGGCGGCAAGTCCGTTTTCGGCGGGGCCATAATTTTTTTTCTGGTTCAGGATTTTAATAAAAAGATATTCGGAAGAATCCAACTGAACCATTCGATTAGGCTCAGGCGACATATAATAGGCAGAGGCTTTATACAATTGAGGAAGCACGGATCCTGGATGTTTTTTACGCACGGTTTCGGCCATATTCAGGGCCTCTTTGTATTTGTTTTGGGCAATAAGTTTATCAAAATCGGAAAGTTCGTGAATGATGGAACTATCACTGGGTTCATAATAATCCTTATAGGTGTTTCGGGTATGACCATTGCCTAAATGCCAATGAGCCAGATAATGCAATGGATTGATTTCCAAACAGAGATTCCATTGGTCGTCCATCCTTTCGAGAAAATTTCCACGAGCATTTCTCCATTGGCAGTATCCATAATAAAAACGCAGGTCGGCATTCAATGGATTCTTAATTAAACCCATTTTAAATGCCGAATCGGCTTTTATGGGATCATTATTCACCAATAAAAGTCGTCCGGACAATAGATCGGAATAGGATTGTTCTGGAAATTCCGTTTTCAAGAGATTTATTTGGCCTTTTAATCCTTTTAAGTCTCCTTTTAATAAATAGGTTAAGCCTAATAAGTATTTGCAATATCCCTGTTTAGGCGTCTTACCAATAAATTCAGTCAAAAGGGCCTCTGCCCCATTTAAATTCCAACTTTCAATTAATAATTCGGCTTTTAGGTTTATGGCCGAGGGATTATTTCGGTTTCCTTCCAAAACCGAGTCAACCAATAAATCCGCTTTTTTAAATTGATTGGTATAGAAAAAATATTGGGCACGAACCAAGCGCGAAGAATTATTGGAACGTAAAAGGGACAATGCCTGACGGGCCTGATTCCAAACCCCTAATTCCAGCATTTTGGTGATCTTTTCCTCAGGTGATTTTAATAGGCCGATAGCCTGTCTTTCCTGGTTTAATACGTTTCTAGCTCCTTTTATATCATCCGGCTGAATGGGGTTTCCTTGTAAAGCAATTCGAAATAGGAGTAAAACAAGGAGACTGAAATAACGGATCATGGAGGATTTATTTGAGTTTTTTAATGACTTTTTGCCCTAAATCATAGTCATATTGAGGTTTTAGTTTGGATTTCGGAGTTAATATAGAATCATAAAATAAAACATGATTTCCGCGAATTTGTACTGTTCGGATAAAATGGTCCGGCTCATCGGGAACCCATAAAATAAAACCTCGATTTTGACCTTTATTATAGCCGTAAACCGGTCCGTTAATGGCGGAGGCTATTTTATACTGCCCATTTTCCGCCAGCGAAACATTTTTTTTGAAAAGGGAATCATTGTTTTGGAAGTTTCGCAATCCGGGGGCTAAGTCTCCCTGGAATTCTTCTGAATTTAATTGAAAGGATTTTCCGGCATTGGCCGTTTCTTCATAAACTCGGTCGTTTAACATGACCCAGCGCTTAATTAAGGAATCCTTAATATTTGGATTTTTATACACTTTATCAAAGCCCAAAATATACCTGGCGGATTCTCCTTCAAGGGCGTGGACTATATCACGATGTTTTTTTAGACTATCCTCCATTTGATATTTTGCTGCCAAATTGGAATAGGTTTGGAAATATCGGAAACGAATGGAATAGAGACAAGAACGAATAGGGTCAACCAGAGAGAAGAATAGATTGCTGGAGGGGCCCTTTTTTGAATTCAGGCTGATAAGGGAAAGAAAAGTACTATCCTTTATTTTAATAGTACTCGCCTTTAAGATTTTTCCAAGGGTTTTTAATTTATAGTATTTGGGTTTTGACCAATGTCCATCCAAAAAGGTTAAGGTTTCAACCCAGGTACTATCCGCGGAAGTATAAAGCCCAAAAGCTCGATTGTTTTTTTGGAAATCAAAATTCCCGCTAAGGACCAGGCTATCCTTTAATCCGGAATGGGTTTTGGGTAGATCCATTTTGGGGTTGGATCCGGTAATTCGATTAACAGAATGATTGGATGGATTACAGGTCCAAAAACAAAAAACGAGAACTGAAAAGCCCCCGATATACCTGAATTTTTTAAGGATTGACGTCGGGTTCATTTTGTTTAAACAAATTTAATCATACTTAAGGCCCTTAACTTGGTAGCCCTTTAATCCATAAAACACAATATAAGCAAAACAAATCAGAGGAATGAATAAGGCATATTTCAACCCGAATAATTCGGATGCCTTACCGGTAATTAAAGGAACAATGGCTCCCCCTACAATAGACATTATAATTAAAGATGAGCCTAATTTCACTTGGGTGCCTAGATTTTTTGTAGCCAGGGCGAAAATGGTTGGAAACATAATAGAATTAAAGAAATAAACCCCCATTACAGCAATAACCGAAGGAAGACCGGTTCCAAAAATACCATAGGCTAAGAAGATAACCGCTCCAGCCGCGTAAAGGGCGAGGACAAGATTGGGTTTAACTTTATTCATCAAATAGGTTCCTACAAATCGTCCCAACATAAAGAGAACTAGGGCAAAGGATGCATGGAATGCGGCAATTTGGGCAATACTATAAACAGTATCCGAATGATATAACCAGCTAAATAGCCAGGTATATAATCGAACAATAAAGTCTACATGGTCATTTGCGGCAAATTTTAGTTTAATGTCCACGAAGTAGGCCCAGAGGGTCGCTTGTGCGCCTACATCGCAAAATTGTGCCAAGGCCCCTAAGGTTAAATGACGATGCTTAAACAAAGCCCAAAACGAGCCTTTTTCTAAATGAAGTGGATCCTCCGAATTGGATTCGATTTCAGGCATCCGGGTTATCATAAAGAGGATGGAAAAAAGAATTACGGTTAATCCAATAAATAAATAGGGCATTTGAACAGAATGGGCTTCTGCAATTCGAATGGCCTCGGCTTTGGCAAAAGGCATAGCCGTTAAATCTTCTCTTTTATATTCCTTGGCTCCGAAAATAAACAATCCCCCGATAATGGGCCCTAAAACCACGGCAATTCCATTGAAGGATTGGGAAAAATTGAGTCTTTTTTCGGAATCTTCCTGGGGCCCCAAAACGGTTATATACGGATTGGCGGCGGCTTCTAAGATGGCAACCCCGCAGGCCAGGATAAATATGGCTACCAGAAAAAAGCCATAATTTCTAAAATTGGCGGCTGGATAAAATAAAATAGCCCCCGCACCATATAATAATAAGCCACTTACAAATCCTCTTTTATATCCATATTTTTTCAAAAATAAGGCCGCTGGAATAGCCATAACAAAATACCCCATATAAAAAGCCGAATCAATAAGGGAAACCGAAAAGCGACTTAGATCCAGGGCGGTTTGAAAATGGTGAATTAGGGTTCCATTTAAACTATTCGCTAAACCCCATAAAAAAAACAGGGAGGTAACTAGGATGAAGGGAATTAAATAATTGGATTTACCATCTTTTTTAACCTGAAGGGGATCACCCGAATTGGAAAAGGCCATAAATTATAGGATTATTCTTAAAAGTAAATAGTGTATAGTGAAAATAGAAATTAAATAGGAATATTGAGACTAGGAATTAGTCGATATTTAATTCGGTTTGGATTTTAATTCGATCCAAAGGCTTCACAATAAAACCTTTTACTAAGGAGTATTTCTGGGATTTCTCATAATCTTCCGGGTAAATAGAGGACGTGAGCATAAATACCTTTGGGAACAATACATCCATTTCCCGCATTCTATCTAAAAATGTCCAACCATCCAAATTGGGCATATTAATATCCAATAAAATAAAATCAGGCAGAGCGTCGATTTCGGTAATCTTTAAAACGGCAAGGGCCTCCATCGGATTTATAAAATCTTTAATGGCCGACAAGGTTTTAAATTGCTTTAAATGTCTTACCGTCACAAAATTACTGATGGCATCATCATCGACTACCCATATACGATATTTACCTTCGGTCATTCAGATTAAAAAACAAAATGTTTTGCAACATACAACTATAATAGAATCGAAAGATAGAAATTTAAAATGATTACTAAACTAAACATATTGAGTAGAATCACCTAATACCCTTTAAGTTCCTAAAAGCCTGTATCGGATCATTAGCCTAATGAAAATATGCTTAGGTGCCTAATCCAATATGGCCTTAATATCGGCTAAACTTAGATCCTTGGTAAAGGAAGGATCAATGCTGATCATAGACTCGGTAAGGTGCAATTTTCGACTTTGAAGAGCGAGAATTTTTTCTTCTACCGAATTCTTGGTTATAAATTTATAAATAAATACGTTTTTGGTTTGACCGATCCGATGGGTTCGGTCGATGGCCTGTTTTTCTACAGCTGGGTTCCACCAAGGATCTAAGATAAACACATAATCGGCTTCAATTAAATTGAGCCCTACCCCTCCGGCCTTAATCGAGATTAAAAACACCCGTACAGAGCTCTCCTCTCTAAAGTTTCGGACCACTTCGCTACGATTTTTGGTGCCTCCGTCGAGATAACAAAATGAAGTGCCTTTTTTCTCAAGATGGCTTTTTAAAATGGCCAAATGTTTGGTGAAGGAGGAAAAAATCAAAACTTTATGCCCTTCTTCCAGGGTGTTTTCCAGCAATTCCAATACATCCATGAATTTCCCGGAACTATCCTCATATTCCTGGTCCACCATTCGAGGATGATTGGCAATTTGTCGAAGTCGGCTTATTCCCTGCAATACCGCAATCCGGCTTTTTTGCAATCCTTTCGCATCAATCATTTTTAATAATTCAAGGCGATAATAGGATCGGTTTTTTTCATAAAATTCTTCCTGGGCCGGAATCATATCACTATAAATAACCTGCTCGGTTCGAGGCGGCAATTCGCTGGCAACCTGCTGCTTGGTTCTACGAAGTATGAAGGGTTTTATCAGGCTTTTTAATCGGATTAACCTTTCCTGATCCCCTTTTTTCTCAATGGGAATTTGAAAATTATCAATAAAATAGGATTGGTTGCCTAATAATCCTGGGTTTAAGAAAGTCATTTGGGACCATAAATCCATTAAGGAATTTTCCAGAGGAGTACCACTTAATATTAATCGGTTTTGCGATTTTAATCCCCGAACTACCTGAGCAATCCTGGAATGGGGGTTTTTTATGTTCTGGCTTTCGTCGAGAATGATAAAATGAAAGAATAGGGATTCAAACAATTTTTGATCAATTCGGGTAATACCATAGGTAGTTAGAATGATATCCGAATCAGGAATAAGTTTCGGGTCTTTCACCCGATCCCCTCCTGTATGAACATAAATTTTAAGGTCAGGGGTAAATTTGGCACTTTCCGAGATCCAGTTATGAATTAAGGAGGTTGGAACAATGATCAAACATAGGGAGGGGGATTCGCCCTGCTCCTCTTTAATTTTCTGTAAAAAGGCCAGAGTTTGTATGGTTTTCCCTAAACCCATATCATCGGCCAGACAACCACCAAAACGATAGGTTTTTAAAAAGCAAAACCAGTCATACCCCGCCTTCTGATAATCGCGAAGTTTACCCAAAAACCCATTGGGTATATTTTCTGGCTCAATTTTGTCAAAATCCAAAATTCTCCCTAGTTTTTCGGTAAGGGTAATTTTTGCCAGGGAGTTTTCGGCATATTGATGCAATAAGCCCGCATAGATTCTTTTTAATCGAAGATCCTTAACCCCTTCTCCTACCATGAATAAGGAGCCAAGATCGAAAAACCATTTATCCGGGATCAAGGCAATTTCACCAGAGGGAAGGGTAAATTCCTTAATGTTTTTAAGAATATGATTTTTTAGCTCCAGGAAGGGAATGGTATAAGGGCCAAACTGAACATTACCCAAAATATCAAACCAGTCACCGGTTTCTCGTATTTCAAGATTGATTTTTTGATGCCCCATGAAGTAGATTTTTCCATTCCCGGTTTGGAGAATCTGAAATCCCAATCGCATCAATTCCTCATAATTCTGGTTAATCCAATACAATATATTTTTTTCCTTGGGGCTATCTTCTAAATCATTTTCCTGAGGTAGGGTAAAAAAGGAGGAATCATAGGCCCGAAGTCCAAGATTTTGTAAGTCCCGTACCTTCTCCTGCTCCCAGCTAGTCGAACGCTTTATTCTATAAAAACGGTAGCTATTATCTTTTTCCACCATTTGAACCGATAAAGAATTTCCTTGTCCTGCACTAAATTCATAATCATTATATTGAAACTGCAGGGATGCATAGGCAAGGCCATAGGCCTCGGGGTTGACTTTTAAAACAGCTTTTCCTTCCGGTTTTACCGAAATAATATCAAAGCCTTCGGCATATACCGAATGCTTTTCGATTAGGGGCAATACAAACTTTTTGAAATATTCCTTTTCAGAGGATTTGGGTATTTCTATGTATCGCCTTTGTAAAAAAGGGGTCAACTTTTTTCCATCCAGCGGACCATCAAAATAATATAGGGTCCCATTCAATTGAAGCCAGGCCGGGAAACCGCAAATCACCTCGGCCTCTTTATACATAAACTCGATTCTCTTATCAAGATATTTAATGGTAGGGAAATAACGCGTGCCTACTTCATTTCTTCTAAAATGGAATAAAATGGTAGAAGGCTTCTCGGCAATTTCCAATGGGCGAAAGGTTGGGTTACCATCCTTGCCCATTTCATAGAAGGGTTTGTTTTTTAGTTTCGGGAGAATTTCATCCAAAACCGTATCCAGGCGCGGCCGAAAATAGGCATAAACCTTTTCGTTGAATTTCTCCTTGAAAAAAACAGAAGGACGAATCGGCTTTTGTGAATATTCCCGAATCAGAAATTCCTGATCGGTTTGATCCAGCTTTTTTAAATTTTCCAGGTCATCCTCATCCAAATACCGGGAGAACTCTAAGGCTGTATTTGAAAAAAGCCTTTGATGCGTCAACAGCAAATTTCCCAGGCTATTTAATTGAACAATATGGGGTTCAATAATATAGCCGAGGTATTCATGTTTACAAAGAGAATAAACTAATCGGCAGGGTTTCGTGCTGTCTACTCGGATCACAGTTTATTCGCTTATTCCCATTTTCCTTCAAAAACATATTGGGTCGGTCCTTCCAACACTAAATCTCGTATAGTATCATCGGAATCCTTAAAAAACCTTACCGTTAAATTTCCCCCTGGAGTAATTAAATGTTTTTCGATAGATCCATAGGATTTTTCCCAATCCGATAAAACCAGAGCTACAGCGGTTACACCCGTACCACAGGAAAGGGTTTCATTTTCTACCCCCCTCTCATAGGTTCGTACCCGGGCATCGGTTGGGTTTATACGCTCTACGAAATTGACATTGATGCCGTCCTTCACAAAATCGGAACTATTTCGAATTTGACGACCTTCCAGAAAAACGTCCAGGTCACCAATATTTTTTACCGGTTTGACCAAATGGGGTGATCCTGTATTCACCGTTGAATAAAATTCTGTACGATGGATAGGAGAGGGTTTTGACATTTTGAGTTCTACCCTGTCGTTTTCTGAAATTTTGGCATGATGTAAACCATCAATAGCCATAAATTGAGCTTCTTTATCTATAATGCCTAATTTTTTTGCAAAGGCAACAATACATCGGCCTCCGTTTCCGCACATTGAGCTGGGCCTTCCATCCGAATTCACATAGAACATTTCAAAATCATAATCCGGCGAGTTTTCCAATAACATCAGGCCATCTGCCCCGATCCCCAAATGCCTGTCGCAGAGATGTTTAAACAGTTCCTCCTGGTCATGTTGGATTTTCCGATCCCGATTATCCAAAAGGATAAAATCATTTCCGGCGCCATGGTATTTGTAAAAATGAAGCATAAATAGGAACTTATAGGATCGGTTTATATTAGCCAAATACTACCAAAGGTAGAAAGACTGAAACCGTAAAAACAAGATTTTTTTGATAAAAGAACTAATTCGATACTTTTTGCGTTAATCAATTGGTATTATTTTTGAAAAAGTATTTTTATAAACCCAAAAAAGCAATTATGAAACGCATAGCCTATAGTTTATTGATAGCCGCGACCGGAGGCTTAATAGCTTTGGGAGCATACAAACTTCTGGAGCCCCGTAACAACTTTTCCTTTGTGGGACAAGAAAAAGTAAATTATGTAAAAGTAGCTGGCCATATTCCAGGTCTTTCATCGGCAGGATTACCCGACTTTACGGTTCCGGCAGCCATGTCGACTCCGGCCGTTGTGCATATTACCAATACCCTTCGTGCGAGAAAAATGGAGGTAGATCCCTTTTCCGATCCTTTTGGATTTTTTAATCATAGCCCGATAAGGCAGGAACCTCAAAAGGCTTTTGGCTCTGGGGTAATAATTTCAGAAGATGGATTTATTGTAACCAATAACCATGTTATCGAGGATGCAAATAATATCACTGTGGTATTGGAAAACAAAAAGGAGTATAAAGCCAAATTAATAGGAACGGATCCAAACACCGATATAGCTTTAATAAAGATTCAGGCTGAGGGTTTGCCCATTTTAAAGTTTGGTAATTCTGATGACGTAAAAGTGGGTGAATGGGTTCTTGCGGTTGGAAATCCTTTCAACCTGACCTCAACCGTAACGGCAGGAATTGTTAGTGCCAAGGCAAGAAGTATTGGTATTCTAGGATCTTCACCGAATGATGGCAATCCATTTGAAAGACCCTCTGAGGATAAAAAAGAAAAAGTGAATACCAGTGTAGAATCCTTTATCCAAACCGATGCAGCGGTAAATCGTGGAAATAGCGGCGGAGCCTTGGTAAACGTAAATGGAGAATTAATTGGAATTAATTCAGCGATTGCCTCGGGTACCGGAAATTATGAAGGATACTCTTTTGCCGTTCCAGTGAATCTAGTTAAAAAGGTAGTAGAGGATTTAAAAAACTTTGGAACTGTACAGAGAGGGTTTTTAGGGGTAACCATCGATGAGGTAACCGCCGAACTGGTAAACAATAATAAATTAAACGATAAAGATTTCCGCGGAGTTTATGTGGCACAGGTTCAACCGAATGGTGCTGCCAAAGAAGCGGGTATTGAAGCGGGGGATATTATCACTAAAATTCAAGGAGTGGTGGTTAATTCCCGTTCAGAATTACAAGAGCAGGTTGCTCGTTATCGTCCAGGAAATACCGTTTCAGTAACCTTATTACGAGGAGGATCAGAAAGAACGGTGAATGCGGTTTTGAAAAATTCTCAAGGCAGTGTGGCTGTTGAAAAGAAGCCAGAAGTATTATCCGCTGCAGGAATTCAAACCCTTCCTTTAAGCCCAGCCGAATTGAAAAAATTCAATAAAACCTCTGGGGTAAAAATTGTTAAAGAAGGAGACGGTGTTTTCAAAACCATGGGCATTAAACCCGGTTTCGTTATTTTGAGAATTAATGACGAAGATGTTAAATCTCAAGAAGATGTTGAGAACGCCCTGGCATTATCCTCCAGTACTATTTCTTTGGAAGGATTTTATACCGATCAGCCGAACCTGATCATGAGTTTTTCTCAAACTCTTTCCAGGTAAAATTATCGGTAGTCCACCTATTTAAACAGGGGAGAAAACACCAGGTTTTCTCCCCTGTTTTTTTTGTTTTTTTGCCGACTCATTTAATCTAATTTTTTGAACCCGTATTCTTACCCATTAAAAAACCAAAATCTTATTTTATTGCCCCAGAAAGCGGTTTTTTGGGAGGAGCAGGAAATGCTGATCATTTCGGATGTACATTTAGGAAAAGTAGGTCATTTTAGAAAGGCAGGAATTCCCATACCCAGGAATTTGGAGCAGGAAGATCTGGCCCTATTATCGGATTTAATCCGAATGTATAAACCGAAGACCTTGTTAATTCTAGGAGATTTTTTTCATAGCACCTTAAACCAGGACTGGTACTGGATTCCTTTATGGAGAGATCAATTTCCGAATATGAAGGTCATTTTAGTAAAGGGTAATCACGATATACTTTCTCAGGAGCGATTTCTTGAAGCGGGTATGGAATATATCCCCGATCATTATAGCCTATACCCTTTTTATTTTTGTCATGAACCCATTCTAAATGAATCGATAAATCTAAATGGATTATATCCTCTTTCGGGTCATGTTCATCCTGGTATTACCCTAAATGGTAAGGGAAATCAGAGCAGACGGCTTTCCTGCTTTTATTTCTCCCCCGAACAGGGTTTATTACCGGCCTTTGGTCGATTTACCGGAACCCATAAACTCGCTGTAACCCGAAAAAGCCATATCTTTATAGTGAGCGGAAATTCGGTTTTACCCCTACCCACCAATCCCATAGACCCTCTCATTTAGAACGAATCTAAATAGCCATTGGTGTATTCTTCAACCTCCCTATTCAATAAATTTGTTTAAAATCCACTTCTTGTTTTATGAGTAATCATTCGAATGTGTTTCGTTCTTCCCTTGGCCATAAATTGGTAATGGCCCTGACTGGAATTTTCCTTATTCTGTTTTTGGTATTTCATCTCGTCATTAATTTATTGGTATTTGCCAATGACGGGGGCTTAACCTTTAATACGGCCGCACAGTTTCTTGGGCATAATATAGTTCCCAGGGTTTTGGAATGGGGTTTAATGTTAGGGTTTGCCATTCATATTGTTCAATCCTTATTATTGACCATCCAAAACAATAAAAGTCGCCCGGATGCCTATGCTTATTCCAAGGCGCCTAAAAGTTCTCCCTGGTATTCGAGATCGATGGGAATTTTAGGAACCATCATTTTAATTTTTTTGATTGTCCATTTTGCAAACTTTTGGGTTAAAACCCGGTTTACAGGATTAGAGGAAGTATTGGATCAAAATGGAAATGATAACCTTTCCCTACTTATGTTTAAAACCTTTAGTTTCTGGTGGATTGTTTTGATATATGACCTAGCCATGGTTTCCCTGGCCTATCATTTATTGCATGGATTTTCATCCGCTTTTCAAACGCTTGGATTCAACCATAGAACCTATACACCGATGATAAAGGCTTTGGGTTTCGGTTTTGCCATTTTGGTACCCCTACTTTTTGCCTCCATACCCACTGCAATATATTTCCATCTCATTAAATAAATTATACTTTTTATAAAAACCGAATTATGGAACTGAATTCGAAAATACCGGATGGCCCTTTGGCCGAGAAATGGGTTCGATTTAAATCGTCAGTGCCTCTGGTTAATCCGGCCAATAAACGACATCTCGAAATTTTGGTGGTAGGTACCGGCTTGGCTGGTGCTTCAGCGGCAGCCAGTTTGGCAGAATTAGGATATAAGGTAAAGGCATTTTGTTTTCAGGATTCTCCAAGAAGAGCCCATTCGATTGCGGCTCAGGGAGGAATTAATGCAGCGAAAAACTATCAGAATGATGGAGACAGTGTTCAACGCTTGTTTTATGATACCATAAAGGGGGGAGATTATCGTTCCCGCGAAGCCAATGTTTATCGTTTGGCGGAAGTTAGCTTAAGCATTATTGATCAATGTGTTGCACAAGGGGTTCCTTTGGCTCGAGAATATGGGGGATTATTAAGTAATCGTTCCTTTGGCGGGGTACAGGTTCAGAGAACCTTTTATGCTGCCGGTCAAACCGGTCAGCAATTATTATTAGGGGCCTATAGCGCACTTCAACGTCAGATTGGATTAGGAACCGTTGAAATGTTTACCAGACATGAAATGTTGGACGTGGTGATCATAGATGGAAAGGCCAGAGGAATTATAGCCCGGGATATGATTTCCGGAAAATTAGAGCGTCATTTTGGTCATGCGGTATTATTATGTACTGGGGGCTATGGTAATGTTTTCTACCTTTCAACCAATGCTATGGGATCCAATGTTACCGCAACCTGGAAAGCCCATAAAAAAGGAGCCTATTTTGGTAATCCTTGTTTTACACAGATTCATCCAACCTGTATACCGGTTTCAGGGGATTATCAATCCAAATTGACCCTTATGTCGGAATCACTTAGAAACGATGGTCGGATTTGGGTTCCCCTAAAAAAGGACGATACCCGAAAGCCCATCGATATTCCGGAAAACGAAAGGGATTATTATTTGGAAAGACGTTATCCTGCTTTCGGAAATTTGGTTCCAAGAGATATTGCTTCGAGAGCGGCAAAGGAAAGGTGTGATGCCGGTTATGGGGTAGGTGCCTCGAAAATGGCCGTTTATTTGGATTTTTCAGAAGCTATTGAGCGTTATGGAAAAACCGAGGCCAATAAAGCCGGAATCCATAATCCGGATAAAGACACCGCGATCAGCCTTGGAAAGAAGGTCATTGCCGAAAAATACGGTAACCTGTTCGATATGTATGAGCAGATAGCCGGAGAGAATCCTTATGAAACCCCTATGAGAATTTATCCGGCTGTGCATTATACCATGGGTGGATTATGGGTGGATTATAATTTAATGACCACTATTCCGGGTTTATATGCTCTGGGTGAGGCCAATTTTTCTGATCATGGAGCGAATCGTTTAGGCGCTTCCGCCCTAATGCAAGGTTTAGCCGACGGATATTTTGTGGCTCCTTATACCATCGGGGCTTATTTAAGTACTGAAATTCGTCAAAAAGCTATTTCTACCGATCATGAGGCCTTTGTGGAAGCAGAAAAAGGGGTGAGGGAAAAATTGGAAAAACTGGTAAGCATTAAAGGAAAAACCACCGTAGATACATTCCACAAAAGATTAGGTAAGATTATGTGGGATAAATGTGGAATGGCTCGAAATGCCGAAGGTTTGAAGGAGGCCATTCAGGAAATTCAGCAAATTAAAAAGGAATTCTGGTCGGATGTATTAATTCCCGGAACGGCCGATGAATTAAACCGCGAATTGGAGAAAGCTATGCGGGTTGCCGATTTTATAGAATTAGGTGAATTAATGTGTCATGATGCCTTGCAAAGAGATGAATCCTGTGGAGGTCATTTCCGTGAAGAGCATCAAACGCCTGATGGTGAAGCTATCCGGGATGATGAAAACTTTGCCTATGTATCAGCCTGGGAAAGTACCCCAGAAGGTGAATTCATCCTTCATAAAGAAGAATTACATTTCGATTCAATTAAATTATCTACCAGAAGCTATAAATAGAGAATGGAAAAGAATATGAACTTGACCCTTAAAGTTTGGAGACAAAAAAACCAGAATTCAAAGGGCCAATTAGTAACCTATAATGTATCGGATATTTCCCAGGAAATGTCCTTTTTGGAAATGTTCGATGTATTGAATGAAGATTTAGTCCGTAAAGGGGAAGATCCCATTGTATTCGATCATGATTGTCGGGAAGGAATCTGTGGTATGTGCTCCATGTATATTAACGGGCAACCCCATGGACCTAAACAAAGTACAACCTGTCAATTGCATATGCGCTCCTTCAAGGATGGCGATACCATTGTCGTTGAACCCTGGAGAGCGAAAGCCTTTCCGGTAATTAAGGATTTATCGGTTGATCGATCGGCATTTGATCGCATCATTTCGGCTGGAGGGTATATATCCGTTAATACGGGTAATGCACGGGATGCCAATTCATTGCCGATTCCAAAAGAAAACGTGGATATGTCCTTTGAAGCGGCCATGTGTATTGGATGTGGAGCTTGTGTAGCCGCCTGCAAAAACGCCTCAGCCATGTTATTTGTGAGTGCCAAAGTTTCTCAGTTTGCTTTATTGCCACAAGGACAACCCGAACGTTTTACCCGGGTTATTTCTATGGTAAATCAAATGGATGAGGAGGGTTTTGGAAATTGCACAAATACCGGTGCTTGTTCGGCCGAATGTCCAAAAGAGATATCCCTTGAAAATATTGCCCGTTTAAACCGCGATTATTATCAGGCCAAATTGGTAGAGGAGCCTACCGTTAATTAAAGGATTTTTATAATTTTAAGGATGGCAACAAAAAACCTATCCATCCTTTTCCTCTTTACGGTTATAAATATCGGTTGGGTCCGGGCCCAGGAATTCAATTCTGTGGATCCCCAGATCAAGGAGATGATCTCTCATATTTCCTCAAAGGAAATTGAATCGAATATCCGAACTCTGGTAAAATTTGGTACCCGCCATACTCTGAGTGATACCATCAGTCAGACAAGAGGGATTGGTGCAGCCCAACGATGGGCCAAATCCCAATTAGAAAAGTATTCCAAAGCCAATGGGGGAAGGTTAAAGGTATCTATGGATACTTTTATTTTACCGGCCGATGGAAACAGGGTTAAAGCCGATCGTCCGGTACGAAATATTATGGCTTTTTTACCCGGAACCGATACCTCGGATCATGAAATTTTAGTGGTAAGTGGTCATATTGATTCGAGAGCCTCCGATGTAATGGATTCCCAGGTGGATGCTCCGGGGGCCAATGATGATGGATCGGGTACCGCCACTGTAATGGAGCTGGCAAGGGTAATGTCGGCCTATTCGTTTCCAAAAACGATTTTATTTGTAATAGTTACCGGTGAGGAGCAGGGGCTTTATGGAGCGGCTCATCTAGCAAAAAAGGCCCGGGCTGAACATTGGCAAATACCTGCTATGTTGAATAACGATATCGTAGGGAATACCTATGGACTATCCAATGGATTAAAGGACAATACCCATATCCGCGTTTTTAGTGAGGGGATTCCATGGGATACCCAGGTACCTGATTTAAAAATTTTAAGGGAATCCGGTTATGAAAATGATGGGCCCGCCCGCAATCTGGCCCGTTACATTCAGGAAGCGGCCGATAAATATGTAGATCAGGTTCAGATAAATTTGATTTATCGCCGAGACCGATACCTTCGGGGAGGGGATCATACGGCCTTTAGTAAGGAAGGTTTTAGTGCGGTTCGTTTTACGGAAATGAATGAAAACTTTAATCGCCAGCATCAAACCATCCGAATCGAAAATGGTGTGGATTATGGAGATTTGCCCGAATTCGTCGATTTTCAATATATAGCCAAAGTAGCTTCAGTAAACGCGGCCTCGCTGGCTCAATTAGCCCAGGCACCCTCTCAACCCAGAGAATTTAAGGTAGACACCCATGATCTAACCAACTTTACCAGCTTAAGCTGGAAACCCGGCCTTTATGGAAAACCTAAGGGCTATTATATCCTGATCCGAGAAACCTCAGCTTCCAAATGGGAAAAGAAAATCTATACATCGGATACTCATATTACCCTCAATTATTCAAAGGATAATTACCTTTTTGGTTTACAATCCGTAGATGAAAAAGGTCATTTGGGTTTAATTATTTGCCCGGTACCGGCTCGTTAATACACCCTATGTATAGTACATTCTGTAAATTTTATAATTTCCTATAAAATCTATAGGATTTATGGAAAACAACCCTATATTTGCGTAATAGTTCTTTAATACTTATCCAGAAAGACCGAGGGAAAGGCCCATTGACGTCTTGGCAACCTGTATCCAAAAAGATAAAAGGTGCCAAATCCTTCTTCCGATCGAAGAAAGATAAGCAGTGAAAAGGTGGAAGGCAATCGCCCGGCAATCTCAGGAAAGTAGTTAGAGTAAAAACCAAAAAAAATACTATGAGTATATACCTGGATAATGCCGCTACTACTCCAATGGATCCATCTGTTTTTGAGGCCATGAAGCCCTATTTATTGGAACATTTTGGAAATCCTTCCTCTCGTCATGAATTAGGGAGGAAAACCCGTTTAGCCATTGAAAATAGCAGGGCCTCCATCGCAGAACATTTAAAGGCCCTTCCTGAGGAGATAATATTTACTTCCGGGGGTACAGAGGCCGATAATATGGCCTTGGTTTCTTCGGTTATTTACTCAAAAATTAATCATATTATAACCACCCCCTTTGAACATCATGCGGTATTGCATACCCTAAATGGATTAAAGAAAACCCATGATCTAAAGGTTAGTTATATCCAACATGATTCGAAAGGGAATCTCGACCCGGATCATCTCAACTATTTATTAAAAATTCATCCCAAAAATCTGGTTTCGGTTATGCATGGGAATAATGAAATTGGAAACCTCAATAATATACAATGGATTGGGGAGACTTGTCGCATTCATGGGGCCTGGTTTCATACCGATACAGTCCAGACCATGGCTCATTATGAATATGATTTAAAACAGCTACATACCCATTTTTTAGCCGCATCGGCACATAAATTTCATGGTCCAAAAGGCATAGGTTTTTTATATTGTCGCAAAGGAACCGAATTATCTCCACTCATTCAGGGAGGTGGTCAGGAACGGGCCTTAAGGGCAGGTACCGAAAATATTGCTGGAATTATCGGTCTAGCCAGAGCCTTAGAAATAGGATATTCGCAAATGGATAAGGACCGAAAATATATTCAATCCTTAAAGGACTTAATGATCCATCATCTTCAAAATATATCACCCGATGTTCGGTTCAACGGAAACTCGGAGGTAAAAGAAAAAAGCCTTTATACCGTTTTAAGTGTCAATTTGCCGAATACCGGAATAGACTGGGTGAGTGCACTTGACGAACAAGGAATAGCCGTTTCAGGGGGTAGCGCCTGTTCGGCAGGGTCCAACTCCCATGTTCTTAAAGCACTTGGTGTTGAAATGGATAGGTCCACGATACGGTTTTCCTTCAGTAGATTTAATACGCCTGAGGAAATTGAAGTAGCGGCCAGGGCATTTTCTTCTCTTTTACATACCCAGGCTGCATAAAACCCATACCATAAATTATAATTAAAACGACTGTATAAGGATCATGAGAACAAAGAAAAATTTAATAAGATTGGCCATATTAATGGGCCTTTTATCTTTTAGCCCCAAAACCCAAGCCCAAAAACTAGTGTCAGAAGGAGTTTGGAGAGGCGTATTTCATTATCCTAACCAAACCGATATCCCGTTTAATTTTGAAATAAAGGGCAAAAATATTTCTACCGCCAAAGTATATTTAATTAATGGTGAAGAACATTTTCCTGCCAGTCAAATTTTTCAGAAGGGTGATTCATTAATTATTCCTTTTGACCAATTTGACAACGAATTGGTTCTTAACATTCATCAAACCCGGTTGGAAGGAATCCTTCGGAGGAAGGATAGAACCGGAAAGGTGATTAAGGTAGATGCCGTTTGGGGGCAAAACTTCCGTTTTTTGGATAATGGGGAAAACCCCCTTTTTGATATTTCCGGTAAATATGATGTTATTTTTAAAACACAAAATGGAGGAGAAGAAAAAAGGGTCGGATTGTTTCATCAAAAGGGTAATAAGCTTTATGCTAGTTTTCTAAGTATAACTGGCGATTCCAGATACCTGGAAGGTATTGTCCAAGGCAATAAATTCTATTTATCATCCTTTATTGGAGGCGGGGTCGGATATTATTCCGGAACCGTAGATAGTGTTGGGCATTTAAGTGGAACGGCCTATGGTAATTCCTTTATTGCGATAAAAAATGAAAAAGCGGCATTGCCCGACCCCTATAAATTAACCTATTTAAAGGAAGGATATACTCGATTTGATTTTAGCTTGCCAGATATTGATGGCAGGAAAGTTTCTCTAAGGGATGAAAAGTATAAAAATAAGGTGGTTATTGTGACCATAACCGGAACCTGGTGCCCAAATTGTATGGATGAGGCAGGCTTTCTTTCCCCATGGTTTGATAAAAATCAAAACCGAGGAGTGGAAGCCTTGGCCATCCATTTTGAGAGGAAATTGGATTCAACGTATTTGCGTAATGCGATTGGAAATTTTAAAAGGCGTTTTGGCATTCATTATGATGAAGTTATAGGCGGGTTGGTAAATAAACAAGCCGTTGCCGAAACCTTTCCTGCTTTGAATACCTTTTTATCATTCCCCACCATTCTATTTATTGATAAACAGGGAAATGTAGATAAGATTTATACCGGTTTTACAGGGCCTGCAACCGGTGAATATTATAAGCAATTCATTAAGGAATTTAATGAAGAGGTTGATAAGCTTCTGAATGGAAAAAACAGTTAATTATCTTACGAATAAATATATTTAGTAAAAATATATTTATGGAAAAGCTGTTTTACGTTCTACACTTATTGCCCTCTCGCCCCGATTTTGCCATGACCATGAGTCCGGAGGAAAGGGCTATTATGGTAAGCCATATAGGATATTGGACTGATTTAATGAACCAGGGAAAAGTCTATGCCTTTGGCCCAGTAATGGATCCTAAAGGTATTTATGGATTGGGTATTGTATCGGTTGATAATGAAGAGGAATTGAAAACCTTCATCGAAAATGACCCTGCCGGTAAAATAAATCGCTATGAATTCTTCCCAATGAAAGCAGTGGTTCCTCGGATTTCAACCCAAAGCTGAAGGAGTACCAATAAAAACAAGCACCAGAACCCCCATAATAAACTCACCTGCGAAACCCAACTATCTATTAATAAGATAAATAAGCTAGTAGTGACGGATATTAATAAATAAATTTTGGTGCGTCTTCGTTTTAAGAAACCTAGGGGAATAGGGATTATTAAGGATAGGAATAGGCTTAGGCCGACCATTATTTGACCTAAAAGGTTTTTGAATAATACTAATGAACCGAATGCCGATATGGAGGTTTCTGTTGGGGCTAGAATGTAGATGTCGATATTATCCCAAAAATGACTATGGTCCATATAATTTTTTGCATTCTGATTATCCCTTTCCATTTTGGGTATTGTATCCTTTTGGGTTTTTTTGAATGTAGTATCGGGTAAGGTGGAAACCAAGCTATTATTATCCAGT
>Ga0209067_10000327_pt1 | contig 31493 bp, 45 predicted proteins | sample ColStrG_CSR_2013_FD_187199 | JGI IMG/M metagenome (GOLD analysis project Ga0209067, IMG submission 187199) | Freshwater sediment microbial communities in response to fracking from Pennsylvania, USA - Cold Stream Run_MetaG_CSR_2013 (SPAdes)... | ecosystem: Environmental > Aquatic > Freshwater >... | reverse complement strand
GTCCGAGCCTCAACCTGACCTCCCCGAGGACTTAGACGACTCAAACGCACGCTCTAACTCCGCAACGCGCGCCTCGATGTCCTCGATTTCAATTGCCTTGGCCGCATGATTGAAGATCGAGTCCGCCACCCGCGCCCGGACGGACGCCGGCGTGCCGGGTTCTCCAGCCAGCGATGAAAGGGGTCGCGCCGAAGGTCGGGTACGTAAGGCGCGAGTGCGGCATCGCGCATCGGGTCGCCTCGCACCAGCCAACCAGCGTGCGCCCACCACCAGCCGTCGCGGGGCGAGTGGGGATCGCCGTTCTTATCGGCGTTTTGATGATGGAGGCGATGGGTCGCAACCCAAAAGAGAGGGCCGCCCTGCAGTGCCAGGGTGCCGCAGATGGTTAGAATGCGTTCGAGCCACCTCGGTGTCTCATATCCGCGATGGGTGAGCAGGCGGTGATATCCCATGCCGATGCCCCAGCCGCCCGAAATCCAGAGCAGGGCCAGTGCGATCCAAAGCGCCTGCCAAGTGAAAAGGAAGAGTGCCGCCAGCGCTCCCGCGTGAAACACGGCCAACGCGCCGACCGTGACCCAGTTCAGACGAGACGAGTGATCGGACAAGCTCCCCGTCACGCGGCCTCCTTCTTCATAGAATAGCGAGAGCGAAGGGACCGCGCACCTGACCCCTCGGCCGCCGCCGCCACTCCCACCTCGCATTGGCTCGCCGTACGCCGCTAGCAGGCTAGCCATTTACATGGCGGCCCGTCGGAGCTCTGTAGTTCCTGGTAGGTCATCTTCTGCAGGCGGGAGCGGAGTTCGGGCAGACCGAGCGCGGCGTGGGGGGGGTGGTATGTCATCGCTGTCCAGCAGTGTCGGGTTCGTCTTGGAAGGACGATCACTTCTCCGTATTCCTGGCAGGTACGCCATCATTCGCGAAAATGCCGCTCCGCAGGCTGAACCACAGGGGGGCCAGGGGCCCGGCCCGAGTTAGCCCTCCCGAACCACTTCCCGCGTCTCCTGGCCCTCGCGCAGCCCCATGAAACGCGCGTGCCGCAGGTGGCCGTCCGGTGTCCATTCTACGAACTCGAACTGTCCCACGAGCACCGGTTTAAGCCACCGCCAATCCTTTATCTTTTCGGCGGTCAGGCCTTTACCCCCAGCGGCCTCTCTTCGCCTCCGGGAGGTTGGAAAACGGGCATTTCTCCGTTGCCAGGGGCCCGAATCGCTGATCCACCAGTTTACGTAGAATCTAAGGCTTCAGCATACTTTCGCTGGTTCTACCACCGCCCTCAACAGTCCTTCGCACGGCCTGATCCGTTTTGGGGTGGGGCGCTTGGCCGCGGAACTGGGCGTGAGCCCCCTGCCTCCCGGACGCCTCAGGCTGCGCGCATTTGCTTCGGCGCGAGCTGCTTTTCGGTCGAAGCGGTCAAACGAGCTTGGCTTCCCTGCTACGCCCGACGACTTCCCCCCTTTCGTGCGAACCATCTGCGAACCAGCGCGAACCTTGCGAACTAGCCCTGAGCTACCCCCTTCATCCTGGGTTACCGCTGCCAACTTAGCATCTTGCCTCCACTTCTCGACCGCCAGGGGTCGCGGCCGGCGTTGATCCTGGCTTCGATCACGCTGATTCCCACGGTGCCGGAAAGGTCCCGTTTCTCGGTCCACTGCCCTTCTCGATGGTGGATTGCGCCATGCTCTCGCGATACTCCCACATGCGGATGGAAGGGAAGCGGAGGGCGCTCGCCGCGATTCGGCGCGCCAGCGCGCGGCAGACGAGAACCGCTAATACCGAGGCCGAGCCCCTAGCAGTCCGCTGCCGTGGCTCCTGCAATCGGCGGTGATTCAGTAATTCTCAAGCCTCCGCCATCGACGAAGGAAAGGTCGTCCCACCATTTCTGAATCACGATCCTTCGGAAGCGGCACGGCCTTGACCGGGTCGAACAACTCGAAATTGAGGTTTGTTGTGGCCGATGCGGTCACGACATATTGTTTGCCGTGGAGTTCGTAGATGATCGGAGAAGGGCGCGTCGTCCAGGATGCGCTCGATGGGCAGCTCGATCACGCCGCTTGGCTGGCCATCGATCGTAACCTCGTAGGCGTCGTCGCTGGCCATCAGGCTGCTGTCGTAAAGGAATCCGGCCTCCCGCACCTGCGTCATGGTGAACCGACTCATGGCCCACGACGGCGCCCGGTAGCTTACAGGCCGCTTGCCGATGGCCTTCGTCAATGCCGCGATCGACTGGTTCAGAAGGTCCGGTTCCTCGACTTCGTTGTTGAGCACGCCGAGATGCTCGTGAATCCAGCCATGCACGCCGATCTCGTGGCGGTTGCGCGAAAGGATTGACGGGATCAACTCCGGGTTGAGGGCCGCGCTCACGGCTGGAATGAAGAACGATTCCTGCCGATCTTGGCTCCGAGGATCTCTCGCGCGGCCGCGGGCACGTTTTGTCGGTCGAGCAGTTGCAGAATCCGCGGCAGACCGTGACTGACGCGGGTTGACGGAATCCTTCATGGCAAGCGCTACGCGCCGCGAACAGCTCGCGGTCCTTGGGGCGGAAACCTTCGGAATTTCACCCGAGCCTCGCCATCAGGATCGTTTACCAGCCTGCTCTCTGTGCCGAAGACCATCGTCGCGCGCTGGCCGCTCGTGTACGCGGGCCATGAGGGGAGTCCGTTATGGTTTGGATTGCCGGTACGGGCAAATGCAGCCGAAGCGCCGGCCAATTGTTTGGAGAGATTCTCCGAATTGGGATATCGTACCAGCCGGAGTACGAGCGGTAACTCCGCGGTGTGGAACGCTCGATACCTGCCGTCGAGGATCGGCGTGTTGTACGTGAAATAATACATGTATGCGGGTGCCTTGTCCTGCTCCGTCTTCCTCTCCGCCTAGCTGATGGCGTTCATCCGCGTGCCTCGGTCACTGGTAATGAGAAAGAAGAGGTCGCTCGGTGTTTTGGCATCCGGGTGTCCTTTGCGGTAAATCTCGATCAGTTCCTCAATGTCGTTCTTTGGCAAAGCGAGATTGTCAGCAAGTTTGGAGCGCAGGCTCGCTTCATCCAGCGTGAAGGTGGACGCGTCCCGGTTACCGATCAGCCAGGCCGTTTCGTACTTGCATGTTCCAATGATCATTGGCACACTCGCTGAAACCTCCGGAGCTTTGGGGTCCCAGGTCTGCTGAGGAATAGAGCGGCCGTCAACCAGGGGACCGCCGGCCAAACCCGATCCGGCAGCGAAGAGTTTCTCCGCGGGGATTTTTTGCAGTTCGTCAACCTGGGATTCCGAGAGCCCGAACTTATCCAGCAGCGCTTTCGCGCGTGTGACGGCCTGTTCCCTGGTGGAGGCTCGTAGTGACGACCCACTTTCCACGATGGCCCTTCCGAACAGACCGCTGGCTGCGGGCATCGCCATTAGCGCGCTAACTTTTCCGCCACCACCGGACTCGCCGAAAATCGTGACATTCTTGGGGTCGCCGCCAAAATTCGCAATATTGTCGCGCACCCACTCGAGTCCGGCGACCAGATCGAGTTGCCCTGCATTTCCAGAATCGGCGTACTTTTGGCTGAATTCCCCCAGATAGGTGTGCCTGGCGAATCGTTATCACCACTTTTCCCCGGGAGTGGCCCTCTCGGTAATACCGGAAAGCTTCAGCGGCCTCCGTTAACGGGTAGCGCCTGTCGATGACGGGCTTTACTTTGCCGGCTTCAATAAGCGCCTTCATGAGAGCCAGATCTTTGTTTGGTATCATATCAACGCCCACCCACCCACCAGTTTCTTACTCCCTTTCGTGGAAAGCCAGGGTCCCAGGATCATATCCTGGAAGATCCTCTTCAAGGAAGGACTTCCGGCGCTGACATAGATTCCATGGGGGCTCAGTGCGCGCTTGAAATCGAGAATCGAACGATACTGTATGGCAAATATGAGGTCATACCGCTGGCCACCTCGCGCGAAATCCTCATTCGTGTAGTCAATGACGTGGTCTGCGCCGATCGCGCGCACCATATCCAGATTCCGCGTGCTGCATACGCCGGTGACTTCAGTCCCGAAGTACTTGGCAATCTGCACCGCGAAGGTGCCCAGGCCGCCGGACGCACCATAGATCAGAACCGTCTGCCCCTTCTTAATCTGTCCCTTATCACGGAGACCTTGCAGGGCGGCGAGTCCCGCTTGAGGTACGGCGGCTGCTTCTTCGAATGTCACATTTACCGGTTTGAGGGCTAAAGCAGTTTCAGGAACACATACGTACTCAGCAAAAGCACCAAAGCCACACTCTCGGACGAATCCCCAAAGACTTCATCCCCCTGCCTAAATTGCGTTACGTTTCGGCCCACCGCTGCAACCCGCCCTGCGATGTCGTTTCCAGGTATTTTGATGACTGGTTTCAGAATTCCGGAGCCCATGAGGCGGACAAAGAACGGCTTGCCACTCACAAGGACCAAGTTGTGAGTAGTCAGACACCCCCCGCAGAGCGGGTGGCTTGATGAGTTGGGCCGCCTCAAAGGCGGTCGGGCCGTGGGTCTAGGCGTCGCGCGTTGCGCGCCTTATTTAAGGCTTCAGAATTGGCCGCTTCCATCCGCGGCATCCTGCTCGCGGATGTATTGGCGCACCTGCTCCAGTTCGAATCCCACCGTGGACACCGCGTAGCCGCGGGCCCAGAAGTGTTCGCCGGAGAAGCTCCTCTCCTTACCGGAAAGCCGGGCAATTGCAATTGCGCTCTTCCCTTTAAGAAAACCAATCACCGAAGCGACTGGGTGTTTGGGCGGGATCGTGATGCACATGTGCACGTGGTCCGGCATCAGGTGCCCCTCCACGATCTGGCACTCCTTCTGTTTCGCCAGCGCGTGCAAAATCGGCCCCAGTTGACGGCGGATATTTCCGAAAATAACATTCCGCCGTCGTTTGGGCACAAAAACGACATGGTACTTGTAGTCCCACTTGGAGTGGGCTAGGCTTTGATAAACGTCCGACATTTGATCCTCCTACGATTTGGTCATCAAGCCACTTGAGGAGGATCATACTCCCGGAACGGTCAAACCTTTTCAAGTCTCACTGGTCGAACCAGTGGCTTGCTCTTTGAGTCACGGATGACGCGTGAACTCCCACCAGGACTTCATCGTCCTCAGGAATCGGTGTTTCAATCTCTTTTAACTCGAGAATATCAGGCAGTCCGTATCCTGCGCATACAAGTGCTTTCATTTCAAATCGCCTTTGTTTCGCCTATTGCTTAGTGCTCGAGTCCGCGCCGTCCCAGCTGAAGGAGCCGTCGGCCGACCAGCGGCAGCCACAGCAAATAGAGGGGACCGGCAACTGCCATAAGCATGACTCCCGCGAACGGTACGAAGGGTCCGAGAACGGCGTGGGCCAGGTCGAGCCCATGCGTCACTATACCTGCGTAAGCGATTGTCCTGGTGAAAACGTCGCTGCGAAGCATGACCACGGATATCATCACCGCTCAGGTCTGCAGCAGGATGGCCCCGATCCTGGCGCCGGTCCCGTGCCAGATGTCGGCGGCCAGGACCGCCTCTCCCGCGGCTTGGAGCTGTACTCTCGCGGCCTCGGTCGTGGCGGCCGCATACTTGTCGCTGAGGGGGATCATCGAGAGAGCTGTGGGCGTTGCGAGAACGAGCGTTACGCCGGCGAATACTAGCACCGCAGACAGAGTGACGTACGCGTAGTTAGCCCGCCTCAGAGCTGCAAACAGGCCCAGAAATAGCAGATAGTAGAGCGGCATCGCGAACATGGTCGGCAGATCGAGGCGGAGTAGCCCGAGGATCTTGTTTCTCTCGAGCAGGCTGAACGCTTCGGAAGCCGTCGCGGGCTGTCCGCCGAGGACTACGAGTTGCACCATGGTCGCAAGACAATAGACCACGAGAATCCACGCGGCAATTCCGCCCAAGCGGCACAGGCCGCTCCAGTCCGGACCGGAACCACCTCCCGCCTGCTGCTCATCCCGCATCAATCTTCCCCCGGCGCTTTCAGCACCCGCGCAACAATCAGCGTCAGATCGTCCGACTGGTCGCGGCCCCCAAACTCCTGCACAAGGTGAACAATGGCTTCCAGTGTTTCGGCGGCCGGACGATCGCGATTCCCGTCCAAGGCGGCGATCAGGCGATCCTCACCGAAGTCTTCTCCCTGCTCGTTGGTAGCCTCGGTGATCCCATCAGTGAATAGCGCAAGCACGTCTCCAGCGCCGAGTACGGTCTCCTCCACTGCACAGTCCCAGTCCGGAAAAACCCCCGAGATACATGCCGTGGCGACGAGCCTCTCGACGCTGCCATTGCTTCTGAGAAGAACCGGCGGATTGTGGCCGCAGTTCACGAAGCGGAGCCGCCGGCCGCTGTCGTCGTACTCGGCCAGGAACAAGGTTGCAAAATGCTCCGGGGCGGTCGATTCGTAGAGCAGCCGGTTCACCTGCCGCATGATCGCGCCGAGATCTCCCAGCCCGGCCGTACAATGAGTCCGTAAAGTCGCTTGAAGACTCGCCATCAGCAACGCCGCCGGCATTCCTTTTCCGGAGACATCAGCCAGTGCCAAAGCGAGTCGACCCTGGCCAAGGTCCAGGAAGTCGTAGTAGTCTCCTCCTACCGCGCGCGCCTGAACACAGCGGCCGGCGTAGTCGAGCATCTTCATCAGCGGCGCGCGTTGGGGGAGCAGCCGGGCCTGAACCTGCCTGGCCATGTCTAACTCGTGAGCCCCACGCCGTTCAGCCTCGAGCCGCAGAGCCATCCTCTCCGCCAGGCGGATACTATCGATGGCTGCTCCGGACTGGCTCGCCACGGAGGCCAGCAATCGCCTGTCCTCGCCAGAGTACGGTTCTTCCGAAAGCCGCGGTCCGAGCACGACGGCCCCCACCAGCCGGCCATCGCGAGCCGGCATGGGAACGATGCACTCGGGATGCAACGGCTCTAACATCGAAAACGGTGCGAAGAACCCGGAAGTGGATGGCGGCACATCCCATGGCCGGCCGCGGCGGGACAGTTCCTGGAGCACCGGCAGGTCCGTGGACACAACCTGCAACTGTGTAGGGACGCTGTCTCCCTCCGCCCGCAACTGGCCATCCGCAAACTCCACATAGATGGTCAACGACGAGGGGTGCAGCGCCTGCCTGATCTGCTCATCCAGCAACCCCGCCAGCTCCGGACAACTGCGAGCGGTTCGGATTCTTTCGGCCAGGTCTTCCAGGATCTGGCGCGCATCATAGTCGCTTCGGAAAAACGCCCGGTCGATTCGTTGTCGCACGATGTGCTGTATCCGGGCGCTCGCGACAGCCAGCAACCCGCCGACGCCGGCCCCCGCCATCCCGGCCATCACAACTGAGTGGGGCCCTGGCTCCAACCCCGCGAAGAATCCAGAGAAGAATTCGACGAACACCCAGGAGACCCCAGCGCCCGCCGCTGTCATAAAGAGGGCAAAGCCACGCCTCACCAGCAGGTATCGTGCGCTCCGCTTCAGAAGCACCGGTATTTCCATCACCCGGTGCTTCACCACGGCGTAGGTGAATGATAACGGAACGAGCGTGAGGGCGGCGACAACGGCCACCCACACCCAGAACGGGAGCGTCAACGGATTGGCTTCCTTCCCAGTCCGGAACACGTAAAGGGACATGGCCAGCATTGGCGCCAGTCCAGCCACCGTCCCCACCACCAGCACACGAGTTTTCCGCCTGGCCTCGGCGGTGGGCGCGCGCAAGCCATTCCAGGTCAGTGAAACCAATCCGAGGACAAACGAGCCTAAGACGTACGCCACAAAAATCGGGTTTGGGTCGAACCGTTGCCGGACGAGCTCTCCGATTTCGTATGTCGTCGCAGAGGAACCCGTCGAGGCGACAGTCCAGACCAGGGGCAGTTCGATCACCGCCGCGGTGCCGGCGAGGACATATTTCAGCCAGGGGACCCTCTGGTCCAGCGGTGACGCGACCGGGAACACGGCGAAGAAGCAATAGAACAGCGCCGGCAACAGGCCGCGAAAGGCGAACTGATACGTAAGCGCGAATCGGCGGATGCCGATCGGGACCAGCGGTTCCGCCTCAGGGGTCACCCAGCTCGCCAGGGCGATGAACCCAGCGAACATGAGGGCCAGCAGCCATGCATTTCGATCCTCGAGGCGGAGGAAGAGTACCACCATGCCGACAACGAGAAAGAACACGGGATAGGAGAGGAGCGATTGCATGATGGCGGCCTGGGGCAATGTAGGCCGGACCAGTTCGGGTGGCAGAGCGGGAATTGTGACCTCACGCCGCTGACGGGCGCCCGAACGGTTCTCTACAGTGAGTGCGACGGTGGAGCCCGGATTGCCTCTCAAGACCGAGTCCACCCAACGGCCGATGTTGTCAAGAGGCCTTCCATTGATCTCGACGATTCGGTCCCCAGGATGCAAACCGGCCTTTTCCGCTGGGCTGCCGTGGGACACGCGGACCAGGTGAAGCTGCTTCCGTTCGGGAGAGAACGGCCGGAACGCTACGCCGATAGCGTTCTGCGGAAGAATACGGATGTAATAGACCCAGATGCAACTGTAGATCGCTGTCGCCAGGGCAAACAGCGCCGCCAGTAACACGAGCGGCCGCGATGGCGGGCGTTGAGGCAAGCGCTTCCGGGGCTCCTGTCAAAGGGTATCATCGCATCCGGATGTCCGCAGCTACGAGTCGCGCTCATGCAGCGGCGCGCCACTCAACATCGCGATCCCGGTCGCTTTCGCCAGCGATAAGCGGAGTTTAGTGATTCATGTGGGACATTTTCAATGTCTCGGGCGCAAACTGCCAGCCGGGCGAATGCTCGTGGTACTCCTCGCTGCTGGGGTTTGGCTGGGGTGATTGGCCTTGAATGCAGGACGCCGGATCGGTGCTGGCGATGGGGTGTAGAAGTTGCTCTCACTCGTTCCGCAGCGTTCGCATCGGATCTACCAGCGACGTTCTCCGCGCGGGCGACCACGATGCCAGCACCGTAACAAGGAGAAGCAGCAGCGGAAGAACGGCAAAGACCCGGGGATCGAGGCGGTTGAACGCGACGTTGAGAAGATCGACGTGGCCAGACGGCAGGCGAAGGAACTCCCCACCAGACCCACCGCGACCCCGGCCGCGCCGAGTTGCAGCCCCTGAGCTCCATCCACACCACCGTCCGCCGGTCCGCTCCAATGGCCATACCGATGCCGATCTCGCGCGCGCGGCGGCTCACCGAATAGGCCACCAGCCCATATAGGCCCACCACCGCCAGAATCAATCCCATCAGGCCCAGGCAGCACGCCACGGGCATGATGGAGGGACGAACGCGGCACCGCGCCACGACGTCGACCATCGGTAGGATTTCAGCTCTGGCGCACTCCGGCGGTGAATCTCCTGAAGGTGCCGCCGTTCTCGTGTTCCTGAACAGGATTGACTCTTGCCCGAATTCTCCTTACTCTGACTTCAGAGTGCACGCGATCAATCTCTCGTGGTCGGGAAACTCGGATCGTCCAGAAGCACATTGGTCAGATACGGAAGGCAGCGTCCGTTATCAGGCTCCGTGGCTCAACGATCCCTCGTTGCAAAGGGGTACGATGAAACTCGAGCAGACACTTCCCGATTTCGCGAAACTCAGCCCCTTCGGTGGCAGAAACTGGTTCACCCTGAATCGCGTGCGATGATGTTACCGCGTCGATCCTGCAACCGCAGCCTTGACCCCACGCCGTCGGCCGACTCCGGCAGCGGGGTGGGTCTTGCGTTCTTTTTGGGCCGGATGCCCGTTGGTGCTTGACAGCTCGGCGACAATCGTCTCGACAGCGGTGGCGGCCTCTTGGAGCATCTTTTTAACGGGATCGGGGCAATCCACAAGTTCATCCCCCACGGCGGTCAACAACCGCTCTGCTTCCCGATCTTCTTCAGCGCTTTTTTGGCTTTCATCGAAATGTAACACTACCTCCGGCCGTATTGTAGCGTGAGTCCTGCGATGTTGGTAAGCCCACCGGACTCCGGTCCCGTCATGGAACGGGTCGAACCCGACTGAAGCTACCGGGCTGGGGTCTGAACCGTGTTCGTACCGAATCTCCGGCCCACGACTGAACCCCGACAGCGCCCTGACCCGAACCTACTTCCGGTTGAGTTCCGTGGCCCGGGATTTCGATTAAGGATACGCAACCGCTCTTCTTTCATGTACTGGGCGAGAATTGGGGATGGCGGGCGTATGCGACTGAAGACGGCCAAGCCGAATTGCGCGCTCTTGATCTCGGCAACAGCGGTGACGGGTTCAGCATGGCCGCTTTCGGCTCTTCTGTGGAGCCGGTTTGGCGAGAAGGCTTTTGCGGGTTCGATGTTCCTTCTTGGCTTCTCTCTCGGACCCTGCCTCGCGGCATACGCCGTCCTTCCCCCTTAAGCGCAAGCATTCGGTTTGGAGAAGCGTTACCCCTGAGCGGTACCCGAGGCTGATAGACAGGCGTTCGAATCGGCTTATCGATGTGCGTTGAGCACATCCGGACTACCCCAGACGAGGCACGGCCTGGCGTCCGAGTGGACGAGCTTTCGGTAAGCGGCACAGTTCGCTACGATCGAGGAGATGTTAGGAACTCCTGACTGCAATCAAGGAGGCCAGCGCCATGAAGGATTTGAGCGGGATTCATTTTCTGCTGACTTACTCGTGCACGAGCACTTGCGATCACTGCTTCCTGCATTGCTCGCCGGAAGCGCGCGGCACTTTCACCTGTGAGCAACTCCGCCAGGTCTTCGCGGAGATTGATCTCATAGACACGGTCAAGACGGTTTACTTCGAGGGCGGAGAACCCTTGCTGTACTATCCAATCTTGCTGGAGAGGCTCCGATTGGCTGCCAGACTGGGCTTGCGGACGGGCGTCGTGACGAACGCTTACTGGGCCACATCAACCGAGGATGCCGAGGCCTGGCTCAGGCCCCTCCGGGACATCGGGATCGCGGAACTCAGTGTGAGCGATGACGATTTTCATCAGAGCACCGGCAAACACAATCCTGCCAAATCGGCCTTGGCCGCTGCAAGGAACCTGAGAATCTCCTGCGATGCCATCTGTATCGAGTCTCCGGCCCCTGCTGCTTCCCGGAGAGAATCGTTAAACAAGGGACAACCAGTTATCGGCGGCGGTGTTCTGTTCAGAGGACGCGCGGCGGAGAAACTCACGCCTGGACTGCCGCGGAGGCGGCGTGCGGAAATGACCACCTGCCCGCACGAAGAACTGGAGGCGCCCGCACCGGTCCACCGCGACTGCTATGGAAATGTCCACATCTGTCAGGGCTTGAGCATGGGCAATATGTGGGAGACGCCGCTCTCTGAACTAGTTCGCGACTACAACGCCCGTCAACATCCAATTTGTCGCCCTCTGTTGAGAGGGGGCCCGGCGGCACTAGCCAAAGAAAACGGACTCGATTTGCCGGACGACTTCGTCGATGAATGTCATTACTGTTACACGGCGCGGAAAGTCATCATCGAGCGATTTCCCGCATATCTCGCTCCCAAACAGGTCTACGGATTGCGCTAGCCGATCCATTCCAGGGGTTGTCCTATCCGCATTCGCGCTCTCCAATTCATGAACCACCGCCAGCTAGCGGTCTTTTCCAGATACTTGCCACAGCCTTCTCGCACACGTTGGCACACGCCGGTTCCGACGCGTTCCAGTGCTTGCTGAAGGATTTGAGCAGGGTCTCCTTCCTATCGCCTGCCACCTCGGTCCAGGATCGCCCAATGGCTAATGAACCTCGAGGTCCGTAAGGCGGGGCTGTAGCCGGCGGCGCCTCCGCGCGGCAAGGTTACGCGTGCGCGGACCACGGTGGCGGTTGCCTAGCTGTCGTTATGCTCCACAGTAACAATGATCTTTCCTTGGGTGTGCCCTTCGATCAGATGCCGGATTGCCTGGGGCACTTGGTCTAAAGTGTAGTGTTTGTCGATGACCGGTCTAAGTCGGCCGGTCGCCATGAGATCGCGCAGAACGGTCAGGTCCTCCTGGTTCGGTCTCGCCAGGAACGGGATCAGTTTCTGGCTCACGAAACAGGACATCACAAGCATGTTGATCAACCGAACCACAACGCCGATTCCGCCTGGTCCTCCAACCGCGACATAAATCCCATTGGGAGTCAGCGCCCGCCTGCATGCGGACAACGGATGGTTGGCGAAGCAGTCGAAAATCACGTCGTAACGCAGGCCGCTTGCAGTGAAATCCTCTTTCGTGTAGTCGATGACCCGGTCCGCGCCGATGGACCGGACCATCTCCAAGCTCGTCGTCCTGGACACGCCGGTAACATCGGCGCCGAATGACTTGGCGATCTGCACCGCGAACGTACCCACGCCTCCCCCGGCGCCGTGAACCAGGACCCTTCGTTCCGGCTGAATCCGTCCCTTATCGCGTAGACCTTGCAGCGCAGTGAGGGCTGCCACCGGCGCGGAGGCCGCCTGCTCGAATGTCACGTTGGCCGGCTTCAGGGCCAGAGTCGACTCGGGAGCGCATACGTACTCGGCAAAGGCGCCATGCCGATGGAGCCATACCGAGGTACCCGAGGCCTGCGGGTTGTCGATGCAAACCCCGAACACCTCGTCGCCGGGCTTGAACCGTGTGACGTTTCTACCGATCGATTCGACCTGGCCGGCTACATCGACGCCTGGCCGGCCTGGACGCTCCGCCGTTGGCTTGTGGAGCCCGAAGATGAGGCGCACCAAAAACGGTAAGCCCTTCATTTCGCCGTTATCGAGAGGATTGATGGAAGCGGCGCGGACTTTGATCAGGACTTCGTTGCTGCCGGGGGCTGGCTTTTCGATTTCTACGCACTTCAGAACGTCTGGTGAACCGTAGTCGGTATAGACGATTGCCTTCATCTGGACACCCTGTCAACCTGGCCCCACCGGGCGGCTTTCCACACGTTCGCTGGCCGCCAAGAAGGGACGTTGTGATCTTATACGAGATGGCGCATCGAATGTTCCGGCGGGAGGGTGGGGGCGCACTGCGTTTGTGCGGCTTAATGGGTCTCACAACGCTCATTGAAGGGGCCGACGTGGTGTTCGGTGGCAACCGAAGACGATCAGTTGTCAGTGGGTGCCCGGCCCGACGCTTGGTCAAAGCCGTGGTTCAGGTCCGCGCCTCGGGGATGAGGGAGCCTCTGGACAGAAACCGAATCGGGTCCCCTGCAGATCCCGTTCAGTCGAGGGCGATGGCCGGCAATTCCCGACGATGCGCCCCCCCCGCACTGGGGCGATGATATTCGCCCTCCGGCGGCCGAAACGCCGCTGATCTTTCTTCACCAAACGAACGGCACGAGCCGCCAGCGAATCCGCTTTGCATAGGCAGCGTAGCCGTCCAACTCGGCCTTCAGAGTGTGGTCCTCAAGCACGGTTCGCACGATCAACACAATCGCTCCCAGGGCCGCCGGCAATAGCGCCCACCGGCTTGCGAGCGCAAGTGGCGTACCCAGAGTATAGGCCAGCAGGCCGGCATATCCGGGGTGCCGAACGTGCGCGTAAGGCCCACTCGACACCACGGTCTGTCCGCGGTCACGTTGAATTCTCACTGTTGCCGAGAAGAAATCGTTCTCGGCGATCGCCCATTGTGTCAGGCGGCCGCCGCCGACCACGAGCACGAAACCCGCCGCCGTCCATCCGATGCTCTCGAGGTTCGCCCATCTGAAGCGGTGGTCCAATGCGGCCGCTATCCACGTAAACAGAGGGAATACAAAAGCGAGCAGCGTCACGAGAACCTTGTCCCAGGGTTTTGTGCCCGGCTGCATCTTTGATCGCTCGACCAGCAGGTCGGGCTGCCGCTTCATTTGGCGTAACGCAAGAGCCTGGAAGGCCATGAAGACAGCTACAAGCAGCCAGGCGGTGGACCACTTCCAGTCGCCCGAGCCGCCGAACAGGACTCCGATCAGGATCGCGAAGAACACGACACCTTTGACGACCGCTTTCCTGGTCGCATTCGCTATGTCAATCGCAGAAGACATCTGCGCACCTTCATGTTCCGGAGCTTCCAGTACCCAACCGGGAACGGCAGCATCCTCTGATTGCGATACCGCGTATGAAAAGTCCCAACGGGATCAAAACGACCATGCCCATGGCGCCAATCGTCAGCAACCACCACAGACGTACGAGCACCCGTAGTGCGCTGTTCGACGATGAGAAAGACAATCAACCCAATAAACAACATGCTCGCCTGGAATAGCAGCCCCAGTCCCACCAGTACCCTAAGATTCTTCGCCTCCAAAGCGCTACTCCGCCGATCAGCAACGCGCAACTCGGCCCCGGTCGCCATCAGAATGTCCGTAGCAGCCAACGCCAGGTCAGTCGCGTCGATCTGGGTGCCCTTCAACAAGCATGTGGTCATCAAGCTAGTCGCTCGTAGGAACGTAACAATGGCGAGACCAGCGAGGACAGCTCCGCTGAACTTCTCGGGCACAAAGCCGGCAAGCCGTTGTTTCACCTCGCTTCCATCTACGGAGGTCATGAGGCCTATCATCGTGTACAGGCTCGCCGTAACCAACGCCAGATGCAAAACAAACGCCAGGTTGAAGGGCGTGCAGAGCAATGGAACGAGGTAGTTATACAACACGTAGAGCAGAGCCCCCGGCCAGAGAAGGAGTCCCGCCCAAAGACCGCGCACGGCAAGCCAGATCGATACCAGCAGAATCGGCATACCGATGACCAGGTTGGTGACGTCATTGGCAAGGAATGCCCGGAGTAGATTGGCGGCCGGATAAACCCTCGCCGGGTCCAAGAGCGCCAACACCGAGGAAACTGCGGCCAGGATCGCTGTCGCCACTGAGGCGCCATAAGCAAGCGAGAGGCTTCTCCGGACCGGAAGTCCAATGCGGGGGACATGCGACCCATTCATGATTCTGCGGCTCCCTGCCAGCCGGATGATCCGTCGAGTGAGCAGGTATCGAAGAGCTGGATCCACTTCCGCCGGCTGGTCCACTGGAACCTTCGAGAATATCAGGAGCGGACACGCGATAGAAGAGATCTCAAGACCTTGACCTTGATAAGGATCTCGGATACTACCGCATACTCCCAAAAGATCTGCTATGCTACGCGCCATGAACAGCATCGGCATTCCCGAACTAGTAATCATCCTTCTCGTCTTATTGGTACCGCTCGCCTCGATTGCAGCCGTGGTCTGGTGGGTCGCACAGCGGAAGGGGAAGGGCATCGGCTCGAAGTCGTGCGGCCACTGCGGACAGCGCATCCCTGACATCGGGAGCTTCTGCCCAATTTGCGGACAGAAACTGCAAGCGTCTTAACGTTGGCAGCGAACCGCACGCGCCGATCTTCACGAACTTCGGCCTAGCAATGTCGAGATGTGGCTCAACTCGTGTCCTGGGTTGCGGTGACGTGACCGAAGGGAAGCGCGGGATGCTTGCCGGAACGATCGCGAGCCGTCATACGTCGTCGGCTCGACGCACGAAATCGAACCCACCGCCAGCCTCGCCACGGCGCGTGCCTTCGCCATATCGAAGCGAGTATTGGGGGACGTTAACGGTTACTTGCCAGGAATAGCCGACCCAGTCTGGGAGAAACGAGACGTGTGGAGGGTAGCATCTGCGCTGACATTGGGATTCGCGGACTGTCGGTCAGGGCCATCGGCAGATCGATGCCAATGCGACCGGCTTCCGCTTTGGCGTGGGACTCGCAGTAGGCCGTAATGGTTCCGCCGCGGAAGAGGTGGGTGGCGGGTTGGTCACAACAACGCTCTTGACAGAATACCGTGTCACGCTGGAGAACCTTGACGTGCGTTTCCGCTTGGCGGTGTACCATCGTTGATTATTGTCGCACGGGTACCCGTTGCTGCCCCAGGTTGTTTACAACCGGCTCTCGAAACCGCGCCGGTTACAATGGGAAGTCGAATGGCCGAAGTCAAGATCCCCACCGCCTTGGGCGAGATGCCCGCTTGGTCGGCGACTCCTCAGACGAGCGGGCCGTGGCCGGGCGTTGTCGTCCTCCACGACGCGGCGGGGATGAGCCAGGACCTGCGAAATCATGCCAACTGGCTAGCGAGCGAAGGATACCTGGCGGTGGCACCCGATCTGTACTATCCCGGCGGGAAGGTCGCCTGTATACGCTCCATGATCCGCGATGCGGCCGCCCGCCAGGGCAGGTTCTTCGCCGATATCGATGCTGCCCGAACGTGGCTAACGCGGCAGGATGGCGGCACGGGCAAGATCGGGGTCATTGGTTTCTGCATGGGCGGAGGCTTCGCTTTGCTGCTCGCCCCCGGTCACGGGTACTCCGCGTCGAGCGTGAACTACGGCGGCCCGCTACCGAAAGACGCCGAGAACTTGCTGGCCGGTGCCTGCCCCATTGTCGCGAGCTATGGCGGCAGGGATCGCTGGGCGGGGGGCGTGGCCGATCAACTGGAGCGGACACTGACGGCGGCTGGCGTGGACCACGACGTGAAGGAGTATCCCGACGCCGGGCACTCGTTCCTCAACAACCACCAGAACCTGTTCTTTAAGATGATGAAGGTCTTCGGCATCGGCTACCACGAGCCCTCGGCTCAGGACGCCCGCCGACGCATCGTCGCCTTCTTCGATGCGCACCTTAAATCGGTTGGAGAAACGAGTATTCCGTAAGGAACAGCCGCAAGCAACATCCAACTGCGCAACGAGTATGCCCGCGAGCAACTCGGCGTGAAGATGTGAACGCGCCTCGATTGCCGATTTTGTTCCAGCCTCGCTCGTCTTGTTCCCGCCAGGAAACCGCACCGCAGTTGGAGCACTTCAATTCCAGAACGCAGAGGTGCGGCTTCAATTCGGTCCGGCGTACCTCGCTCATCGTGCCCTGATTGCATTGTCTGCAGGGGTGCAGGATTTCGGGTTCTTTCGCTTCTTTTACTATGCTGGGCACTCTGGCTCCTTTTCGGATACTGGACCGGCCGGGTCCAATCTCTCTGGTTGATAATTGCACTCCAATGTGACGGTCATATTACTCGCACTCACTGATGTCTGACACGGCCAGGCCCTACTTTACCCCCTGCACGCGACGGGCACTGGCCATAATGAAAGGCAGTGGACAAGACCGTTGATTCCTACCGTTTCCTTGATGGCATCGCAAAACGAGTGATGCAGCACTGGTCGGCGATGCGTAGGGGTCGGGCGATCCCCTGGACGCCCCTGGCTAAACCGCTGTCGCAATGCACGGTGTCGATGGTCAGCTCGGCGGCCTTGGCGCTGAGGACCGATGCGCCATACGACGTGGAGATCGAGCGCCGCGATCCGTGGTTCGCCGATCCATCCTATCGAATACTGCCGCGAGGGCTGAAGACCAGCGATGCCTCCGCCTACCACCTCCACATCAATACGGACTTCGCCAAGGAGGACATCAACACCGTACTGCCGCTCGAACGGTTGTATGAACTGGTGGAACTCGGCGAGATCCGGGCGTCGGCTCCCTCGCACTACTCGTACTCCGGATACACGCTGCGGCCCGCCGACCTGTTGCGGGACAGCGTCCCTTGCATGGTGCGTCGGCTGCGCGAGGAAGGCGTGGACGCGGTAGTGCTGGTTCCAGTTTGACCGGTCTGCTGCTGGTCCGTAGGACTGGTGCAATGCGAGTTAGAAGCTGCCGGGTTTGCCACCCTGTCGCTCTCGATGATTCCGGAATTGACGGCGAGCACCGGAGCCCCACGCATCACCGCCCTCGAGCACCCGTTCGGAGCTCCGATGGGTCCGTCAGGTGACGCGGCTCGCCAGCGGGCCGTGTTGCTGGCGGCGCTGCAAGCGCTCGAACGGATCGCGCAGCCCGGCACCACGGTGCACCTGCAATTTGAATGGAACGGTCCGCCTAAGCCATTGATGCATCCCGCAGAGGCGCCTCCAATCGCACAGTACCTAGTGCGGCGACCGTGGCTGTTTCCGAAGTTCCTGAATCGAACTCCTCCTGTACGTCCTGACTGATCGCCAGCGCGGACGCCAGTCTCACGGCCGGTCCGTCAATAACCCGCCGAGGAAGAACCCGAATCCGAGAATCGAATCGCAATGCGGACAAGAGTACATGATCTCCTTCTTGATCACGCCGGAGATCTCACGTTGAACTCCCTCGGGCACGGAGAGATCAGCGGAATTCCGCCGTGTCTTCTCCAATGTGACGACCTGTTTACAGTACGGGCACTTGGGCATGCCAGAATCTTATCAGGACGCGAAAGGTCGCGGAGGGATTCCTGTCAACGCCGTTCACCTACGGCCGTTAAGATTTGCGCAAATGAGCGGAACCCTGCACGAGTTGAGATCGACATTCGAGCGGGAGACTAACCGCTCCCTCGGAAGGCCAACGGCCGGGGCTTTGGTCTGCCGCTGGCTGGTAATCGCCGTGTTCGGGTACCTGCTCCCGGAACACCAGGCAACTGTGTCATGCTCTTTTGAGCAGGGCTCATCTTTCCCGTGGCACTCCTGAATGGAAAGCTCCGCCGGGAAAATCTGACCGGCCGGTTGAATCCACTCTCCCGGCTAATGGGCAGGAGCGTCCTGATGGTCAATCTGCTCTGGGTCGTGCACCTTCCTCTACTGTTGGGCGCGCCCGCTTCTACCCGCTCAGGTTGGGAACCGGACTGCGCATTCACTGGATCGTCTATTCCTGGATCATCCAGCATCCAGTCTTGCGCACCGGACTGTAGTGACCGCTTGGTCCGCCTTTCCGAACCGCCGCATGCTGGCTGTCCCCGCTGTGATCGTGACTGTGTATTTGATTTCGCTCGTCTTGATAGCCCGGCGCCCGATCCCTACCACTCGTAAAGTTGGCACTGACGTCCGGCACGTTTAAATTAGTCTGCTTGTGAATTCACTCTCGCGTAGGCTCTGCTCGCCTCTTTGCCGGATATCTGCTGTGCGTGATTTCAACGAAAAACCGGCGCTCCACGCGGCCGCACCCGGCGTTCACGGGACAACAACACAAGCCCGGCCGCGAAGATCAGTGTCGATGGAGCTGCCGAGCCAATGCCCAACGGCGTGATCGCGAGCAAAAAGAGAATGGCGCCGGCGTAAGCCAATCTTCGCCAAGGCACCGGAGCTAACGCCAATCCGCCCACGCAGATCTGGCCGCAAGCGATCGCTACAATGAATTCCCTCGTGTGCCGGGCGAAAGCGCCGTAGATGAATTCGCGATATTGTGGAAAGGCGTGCGGGCCAAAGGCCTGCACGTACGTCTGCGGCGAAGTGAAACCCATCCACAGATTGAAGGCGCCCACCACAACGAAACCGAGGCCGGCAATCCAGCGCGCAACACGCGGCCAGCGCCACGCTACGAGGACATAGGTCACCGCAGCTGCGTGCGAGGCGATGTACGGCCCCACCATTTTAGGGTCCATTCCGCCCCAATTATAGGCCGGAAGGGAATCGTCACGGGGCTTGACGAGCACTTCAGAAAACAAACCGGACAAAGCGTCAGTCGCACCGTCCAACAATGAGGCGATCCGCCCACTAGCGCACTGTGTGAGTGTGGTTCAAACAGTTCCCGGACGCCGGTCTTCCTCCTTGTGCCGCGCGAGCCTAGCCGGACGCGGTCTGCATGATGGCCAAAGAAATGGCGTTCGGGCCCTGTATTCGTCGTACGCCGCGCCGAACCGGATCTGCAGTTCGCGCTCCTCGTACCACGCAACGAAGAAGATCCAACCCGGCGATACGCTCACGGCGAGCCACGCGATCATCCAGAGCGACCGGTACATCAATCCGAGGGAGAATAGCCAGGCCAGAGTGCACAGCAGCATCGGATTGCGGGTCCACGAGTACATCCAGTCAGTCGCCAAGCGGCTCGATAGTTTCACCGCGAAGGGAGCGCCGAGACCACGCGGCGCGAGGTTCAATACAGTCAGAAGTGTCGCAACACCGGTCACAACGGAGAGCAACATTCCCAGGTTCGGTGGAAATCGAACCAGTGTGCCCGGCGGCGGCCGCTGCGGCTGGAAGGGCGACCCCGATCGCGACGCTGGCCCCCGTGCGCGGGTTGGCCAGCGTTGGGGCCGGCGCATCGCAGATTGAAGGGGTGCTCGGAGCCCTGATGGGGCGAGTAGCCAAGACTCCAGGCGTCCGGTTGATCGTGATCCGCAAAGAAGTCAGGGCGTTGGCCGTCGATCCCGAGGTCCGCGTTGTCGCCATCACCCGTGACAGGCGTGTGGTGGTTCCCGCCGTGGAGCAGCGGACGTTCGCTATACCGGCGGAAACCCGGAGCATTGCCGCATGACGACCTTCATGAAAGATCCCGATGCCGTTCTGGACTACTCCGTCGATTGGTCGAAATGGCTGGCTGGCGATCAAATCGAGACGAGCACGTGGTTCGTCAGCAACCCTGCCCTCCAACCGTCAGACGACTCGAACACCACAACCCGGACCACCATCTGGCTCGCGGGAGGCGTAGCGGGCCAGTGCATGACTTCACCAAATCCCAGACGCCCACACCGGGCCAATACTATTGCGTTTCTGGAAAGGTCAACAGCGCCGACAGACTCTACCTGGTGATCGAGTCCATCAAGCCGGATTCCAAGCACGGTCGATCTTCCACAGTCCCTGCTCCTGCTGACGGCGCGGGAGGATCGTCAATGGCCTGACACCCCTCGGCGTGGAAAAATCACCGACCCCTTGGTTGCCGGTGTCCGGCGGCTGGCGCCGGCGTGTGCCCGCCGACCCTCATCGCCGCTTTTTTGGCAGCACCAAAACCGGCCAAAGTGGTGCCGTTTTATTCCGGCGCTAACACGCTGGTGACAAACGTCAGAAAGTCACCAAGTTCTGCAACAGGAAGACCCAACGGATTTGTGGTTGGGTCACCGAAGAGTTCGAGGAAGGCGGCGGGGAGGAAGGTGTCGGTGAGTTCGAGCGTGTAGCGGCGGGTGGATCGCAGCCGATCCGCCTGCTCCAATCTCCCTGCGATCCGCTGCTGCTCGGACATCCCTGGCAGCGGGATTGAACATTCCCGAAGAATAGTCGTGTTCAGCCCTTCCATGATCGCCCCCCCTGGCCATCCGGGCGAGCTGGGAGGCAACCAAGTCACTATTGAGCGCGTAGCAGAGATAAGGTGGAAATACGCGGTTCGTGTCGACGCGCATCCTGAAAAGGTGTGAGTCGAAGATAACACGACCGACGTCGGGCGGTGCAAAGGCAGCCCTCCCGATTGTGCCCATCGTCGTGACAAGCACGTCATCTGGCAGGATCTCGTAGTCGGAAAGCTCCTCGAACTTCCGTGCGGTGATGAAGCGACGGAAGCCCTTGACGAACTTGTTGGGCAGCACGTTCTCTATGCCAGCAACAGGAATGCCGCTTTCAACAAGCTCCGTCTTCTTCAGCGAGCTTCCAAATGGACCAATCTTGAACGCCCCGGAGTCATTCAGCGCGAGCTCACCGACTTGGACTGTAGGCGTCTTCACGGCTTGCCCAGTCTTTCCTTCAGCACAGCAACTTCGCCTGCCACAACTGCCTCCAGCCGCGCCAGCCGCTCCAGCGTGACGCGCGGCTGCTCGTAAAACTCTTCATCCTGCTCGACCTGCCGATACCGGCTGGCGGAGAGGTCGTATTTGTTGGCCTTCACCTGATCCTTGGTGACCCAGAACTGGCGCGTGAGCTGGTTGATCTCCGTTTGCAGCGGCGTCATCCGGGACTGGAGTTCAGCAAGTTCGGCCTCGGCCTTTTCGCGGGTGGCGCGGGCATCGTCGGCGGTCTTGGAGACGACCTCTTCGAATTTAAGGCGGTGGATGATGGCGTGGTGTTCGAGGCGGTCCTTCTTCAGGGGGGCAATTTGCTCTTGCAGGTTGGCGAGCCACTGAGCGCGCTTCTGCTGGAACTTCGCATCCCGCCGGTGATTCCAGCAGTCCAGCACGTCGGGAATGTCGTTTTGGGGGACCTTCTGGCGTTTGTCGTCCAATGAATAGCCATCGTGCTCCATGTCGTAGAACCAGATTCTCTCCGTCGTGCCACCCTTGGTGAACAGGAGGACGGCGGTGGAGACGCCGGCGTAGGGTCGGAAGACGCCCGAGGGCATGGAGACGACGCCGTCGAGGCGGTTCTCCTCGATAATCTTCTTGCGGATGTCAACGTGAGCGTTGGAAGAGCCAAACAGCACGCCGTCGGGAACGATGACGGCGGCGCGGCCGCCGTTTTCGAGCAAGCGCAGAAAGAGGTGCAGGAAGAGGATCTCGGTCTTCTTGCACTTGACCGGCAGCGTGGGGTTCACGTCTGCCGCGTCGATTGCGCCCTTGAAAGGCGGGTTGGCGAGAACCATGTCGTAGGCCCGCTCTTCGGTGAACGCCTTGGAAAGAGTATCCGTGTAGCGGAAGTTCGGAGCGGCGATGCCGTGGAGCATGAGGTTCATGCTGCCGATGCGGAGCATGGTCATGCCCGAGTCGGAGTCGAAGCCGGTCAGGGCCTTGGTCTGGCTAAACTCGTATTCTTCCTTCGTGAGTTTGCTGCCCGTCAGGCCGTGGGGGTAGCCCTCCTCGTCGTAGGTGATGTCGCGCCGGTCGGTGTGGGTTTCGAGAAGATACTGCCAGGCGTTGACGAGGAAGCCGCAGGTTCCGGCGGCGGGGTCGCAGATTCGCTCGCCTGGGCGCGGATCGCGCATGTTGACCATCATGCGGACGATGTGGCGCGGCGTCCGGAACTGCCCGTTCTGGCCGGCCTTGTTGAGCTTGCCGAGCAGGTACTCGTAAAGGTCGCCCTGCACGTCCTGGTTGCTAGGTGGGCTCTTCGAGGGCTGGTGGCTGGTCCGGCCCGGCGTGAGCTCGTACACGGGTGGCGTACACCACTACACTGTCGAAAAGCTTGTCGGCAGCCGACAAATATTCAAGCAAGAGGCTATCGAGACCACGGAGGTCATGGACGCCAACGAACTCTATTGCTACGACGTCGTAACTCGACGACCGCTCCAACTCCTCCACTTCGTGAGGATGCTATCAGCACCAGAGTCCGAGGAAGTCGCGTGCTACTTCTACAACCGACTGGAAAATACCGGCGTCCGCTGGGTCTCCTACCACTTCGAAAAGGAAGCCGAACGCATCGAGCCAGACTCATCAGTGATCAAGCTCATCAACGAAGTAGAAGAGGACGGCGCGGCATGACGCTGCGAGAGCTAGGACAGAGCGAGGGACGGGACGACCCGAGCACCAAACCCGATTAGGCACAACCTTCGCCTCCCGCATCGCCCCGACGTACTCATCCCATCCCACGAGCCGCACGCGGCATTCTTCGCAAACGAGCAGATGCTCCTCGATCGGCGTGGCGTCGGCCAGGGGATCAAGCGCGTAAACTTCGAGGTCGTTTTCGCTGATGTGGCGGGTTGCCGCTGCCGATGCCGGCATCCACCACGCCGGGGTGTTCAACGGGCATACAGTAAGAGTTCCTGGGGTATTCGGTCGACGCGATTCGAATCTCCTCTTTCGCCCGGGCTTTCAACGCGAGCATCAAGAACCCAATCAGACTGGGGAGGGTCGCAGAGATGGAACCACCCGCCGCGAAGGTAACGGCTACCGTGGAAGTTAATCGCCTCGCGTTTGGAGTATGTCACAGGAAACGAGGCGTCCTGCAAGTCGTTCCCTTACCGGCACTTGACCGAATCACTGAATCGCCCGTCCCTCACGGTTCAACCAATGTTCAGTTAATGTCTGAAGCGGTCCTCGCGGGTTCCTCGGCCATATCCGTTGCCGCGGCGAAGACTATAGAAGGGCGGCTGTGCTGCGCTGGTTGGTTTCAGAAGTGGCTGCGTGAACTCGGAAACGAGTTCCCAGCCTACCCTCACGATGTTCGGGTCGAGCTCAACCTGCTCACCAATCGATTACGGCGAAGCGATATAGTATCCGGTGATGCCGCCAGTTGCGCCTCTTGATGTCTTTCTCTCGTACAACAAAATTGACCTTACTTTTGTTGAAACCGTGGCGCGACGACTACATCAACGCGAAGGCCTCAAACCGTGGCTCGACAAATGGCACCTCGTTCCAGGACAACCATGGCAGCCCGCAATCGAAGAGGCACTAGGTAGATGTGAATGTTGTGCCGTGTTTGTCGGCGCCAGTGGTGTGGGCCCGTGGCAAGCCGAAGAAGCGCGAGCGGCCATTCAGCGACGTGTCAGTGACTCTTCAGCGTGCTTTCGGGTAATCCCCGTACTCCTACCTGGTGGGAAACGGGACCCCGACCCTGGCCTACCGCCGTTCCTGGTCGCCCATACCTGGGTCGAATTTGAAACGCTTGAAGACGAAGACGCCTTTCACCGCCTCGTTAGCGGCATTCGGGGTGTCGAGCCAGTTTCTCTAAAGGCGCGCGACGAACACGGTTTGCGAGCGAAGTATGTGGTTGTACTGACTGCCAAAATCGACCAAGTCGATAAGCCTCTCGTCGAGGCCATGGTGGCACACCTGCGGCGGATTACGGGAGATGCCACATTGACCTTGGAGCGAATAGACCCGGGATCCGTGAAGCTTAGGCTGGAGGGTACTCAAGCCGGGTTCGACTGGATCGAGCTCTTGCACAAAACCGGCCAGCTAACGGAACTCCTTGGCTTCCAGATCCAAGCTGTGCTTCCCGGAACTGGTCAAGCGGCAAATCGCTATTACGAGAAGGACGGGAACCTCGACTTCTTAAATGGCCTTGCGGTCGCCATAATCGGGTATGGGAGTCAGGGCCACGCGCACGCTCTGAACTTGCGCGATTCGGGCGTGGATGTGGTGGTCGGCCTCTACCCCGGCAGCAAATCCTGGGCCAAGGCCGAGGCCGCGGGACTCGAGGTGAAGGCCACGGCTGACGCAGCGAAGGAGGCGGACGTAGTCATGGTCCTGGTCTCTGACCACATTCAAGCCGACCTGTATCACGAGGAGATCGCGCCCCAGATGACCGCGGGCAAAACCCTCATGTTCGCGCACGGCTTCAACATTCACTTCCAGCAGATCGCGCCGCCTACGGACGTGGACGTTTCTATGATAGCGCCCAAGGCGCCGGGTCATCGGTTACGCGAATTGTATACCGAGGGAGTGGGCGTGCCGGCCTTGGTGGCGGTCTATCAGAATCCGAGCGGGCAAGCCCTCAAGCGCGCGCTGGCATACGCCCTGGCGCTAGGCTGTCTCAAAGTAGGAGTGATCGAAACGACTTTCCGCGAGGAGACGGAGAGCGGTCTATTCGGCGAGCAGTCGGTGCTCTGCGGTGGTTTGAGCGAGTTGATCCGCGGAGGCTTCGAGACGCTCGTAGCGGCGGGATATGCGCCCGAGATCGCCTACTTCGAATGTCTCCACGACCTGAAATTGATCGTCGACTTGATTCAGGAAGGCGGCCTCGGCTACATGCGCTACTCCGTCTCCGACACCGCCGAATACGGTGACTATACGCGCGGCCCGCGCATCGTGGACGAGCGGACGCGCGCCGAAATGAAGAAGATTCTTTCCGAGATCCAGTCGGGCGAGTTTGCGCGCCAGTGGATCAACGAGAACAAGACCGGTCGGAAGAACTTTCTGGCCATGCGCGAAGCCGCGCGCATTCAGCCCATCGAGAGAGTCGGCCGCGAGCTGCGCGCAATGATGACGTTCCTCAAGTCCAGGAAGCGTCTGCCTGAGGAAGAGCCCATTAATGCGCCGCTCAAGAAATGAGCGTCTGGGACATCGCCAATCCCGGTTTGCCGAACGCTCTCGGCACTCACGGTTTAGGCCGTGTTCAGTTAATGTCTGCACGGGCAGGGATTAATGGCAGCGGTGAGCATGAGACTGGAGGGAAGCCAGCGTGGGCAAGTCCGATGGTCACTCAGGCCGCCTATGCGGCGGCCTCGACCTTTGGATGCTGCAGCCGGTGAAGGAAATCGACCGCCTGCTGGGCCTGTGCGGCGGCGAAGAAGATGGCGTGAGGGTCGTTCTTTAGGACCTTGATCCAGCTCCCGATATAGGCAGCATGGTCGTCACGGATCTGCGGCGTCAGTTCCAGATCGGCCGCCAGAAATGCACTGGACAATTCGGCCACCAATTCCTCGCGCGAATACCCTTCGTCGCCCCAGCTTCTAACGCCGAGATCCCGGTTCAAACGAGATGGATGTTTCGTCCAGTGGGCACATTCATGACCGAGCGTGTCATAGAACGAAACGGCATCCGAAAACGCTTCGAACGGCGGCATCTGAATGTAATCTCCATCCATCGCGTAGTAGGCCCGGTTCCCGGCGTAGCGGATCCTGGCGCCCGTGTTGGCAAAGAATTTCTCAGCGTGCGTGATGCGCTCGGCAACCGAGAATCTCGGCTCTGGCCGTGTGTAATAGATTTCAGGCAGTCCGTCGATCTGCTCGACGTTGAACACCGTGTATGCCTTCAGGAACCGGATGGCTCGCTCGACTTCATTGCCGTCGGGATCCGATTCGGTCTTCGTGACGGAATTGGCGTAGACCACCAGGCTGCCTCTCTCGCCCTTGCGCACATGAGCATTCAGCTCAACCGCCTGGCGGAACGTCATCCAGATGGGTGCCGTAAACCCCTGGGTTGCCGCCGAAGCCCAGAGCATCAGGATATTGATGCCGGAATAGGGTTGACCCGTATAGCGCAGCGGTCGTGTGATCGGTCCCGCGGCGTGTTCGTTGTTCCAGGGTTGGATCCAGGGTCGGACGCCCTGCTCCAGGGAGCGGATGATCTGCTCGGTGATGCGGGTGTAAACGTCTTGCCTCTCTGTGTTCGTCATGGTCTTGTCCTTTCTGCGTTTCCCGTAACGCGAGCGTCCTAGGGGCCGGACGGCACAGAGTGAGCCGTCACCGGAGGGAAACGGCCCACACGGGACGAGCGCAGCGAGGAATGGAGCGGGCAGGCCGTTGACGGCTCACGCCGGCTGGCCCACGATCGCGTGAGGTTTCGGGAAACCGCAGAGGACAGGCCCGGACACGGGGTGGGGGACGTTGGCCGCGCTCACGGGGGCGGAACGCCGGTCAGTGAGTCTGGGCATAGACCATGCCGAGAAGGAAACCGATGGTAGCTGCGCCGAAGGCCATCATAACCAGCGAAGTGAAGAGTTCCAGGCGGAGAGTACGGGTGAGGGAGCGGACGTGGTCGGCAGCATTGTTGAGGTCGGTTTGCATGGAGGAAAGTGCGGTGTGGATACGTTGGCAGACGCCGCGGTTCGGGTCGGAGAATTGCGCCAACGCCGAGGCCAGCTGTTTGGAAGCGGATGCAAGGGTGGATGCGTGCAGGTTGATTTCCTGGGCCAGCGCAGGCAAGCCGGTTTGCGCGATTCGCTGACGGAGACTCTCGGTAAGGGCTGCGGCGATGGCTTCGGGATCCATGCCAGTCTGAATTTCATCCGGGAGGTGCTTGAGCCGGGCATCGAGGAGGCGGTGATAAGCGACGATGGTCTCGGTGGCATCGCGGACGGAATCGACTGAAGCGGTGAGCACAGCCTCCAATCGCTGGCGTTCGCTGGTAATCAGGGATGGAGTTTCCCGAGTAATCAAGGCCAGGAAGCCCATGGCCTCGGCGAGGTGGAGGACATCGTCGTTGGGAGCCAGATTCTGGAGATGTGCCATGCGGCGATAGAAATGCTCCCGGAGGTGAACCGGGAGCAACTCAGCGATAGCGTCGAAAAGACTGTCCACTTCACCAGCCCCTGGAGTCATGGGAGTAGCAAGTGGGCTGCCTTGTCGAACTCGGCAAACAGGCGGCGGCGGTAGGCCTGAGCCCGCAGGACGAAGGATGTTTTCTGTAAGAGTGGCACGGAACTTTGCCGGCCGGCGACATGGCCCAGGGTGGCGCCATGCTGGCGAGCCGCGTTTTCCAGGTCGGGCAGGCGAAACTCCATGGAGACGACCACAGGGGGGAATGTTTCACGAAAGCGCTGGGCTTCGAGGGTTTTGTGCCAGTAGGAGAAATCAGGTTGAGGGTTGGGGGCGTTTTCGACAATGAGGTATGCGACGCGGTGCTGGAGACGGGCGGCCCAGGCCAGGACACTGTCAACGGTGGCCGGGTCTGGAGTGATGATGCCGATGGCGGTAAAGGCTACTCCCAGTTGGCCGATTTCATCGTGCATGGTGTCGAACCAGTCCAGGGCCACAGCCCCAGATCCGGCGCCCATGTCGGCGATCACAACCGGAGTCGCCTGAGCGGAGTCTTCGGCCAGGTAATCGATGAAAGCATCAAGGCCGGCTGGGGTGTGGATGTTGATCTTGTGGGCGGAGCTGGGGAAGTAGTGTTTGAGGGAGCCGGCGGCTTTGTTTTCTGTATCGAGGTCCAGGAGGGTGAATGGCACGTGGGCGTTTTGGAACCACTCGGCGAGAAGGGTCATGACCCCGGTTTTGCCGACGCCCCCTTTGCCGCCCATCGAGAAAACGACGCGCTTGGAGGCCGCGGGGAACGATTCGGAGTTAATGTTGACGAACTGGGTAGAAGCCATGGTATTAATCCTTTCTGTCGGGAAGCAGAGTCAAGGGTTGGCCCTCGACATATTCAAAACGTGGTTTTGCGGGTGCCGGTAGGCGCGCTCGAGCAGCGCGCTCTCTGACAGCTTGAATACGGGCGGCAACCTCGGTGGCCTCTGGCGATTGTCCGATTGGATCACTCGGATCTGGGAGTGGAGGATTGGACTGGTCGCGACGACGGGCCCGGGCGTGCATGAACGCGTAAATGGTGCTTGGGGCTACAGCCAGGTTCAGGTTGCCGGCCAGGAACTGGGCGATCTCATCGTAGGTGAGTCGCTTCTTGCGGAGTTCCCGGATGAGGTCGAAGTGCGGTTCCAACTTGGAGCGGAAAGGCTTGGGCGGAAGCTGATTGAGAAGTTGACGGATTTTCGGATCCATGGTGAGTTCCTGATTAACGAACCGTGCGAAGAAAACGGAGCAGAATGCGCACCGACCGGAGCACCTCGGCACGGTCCTGTAGCTTCGGGGCGCGGTCCGGCTTCGCTCGCGGTGCTGGGGAGTCAGCAAGTGTACGGGCAGGAGGCACCTCAAGCGTGGGCCTGGAGGGTCCAGCCGTCGATTCACTAAGGAGAGAGCGGAGCTTGAGGAAATTGTGGAGGGGGCTGGGAGCCACGTGAAGTTGCAGATGAGAGCCGAAGAAGCCGGCGATTTCCTGGTAGGTACGTCTTTTGCGCCGGAGTTCGCGGATGAGTTCGCGATGAGGCTCGAGTTTCGAGCGGAACGGCTTGCTGGGCAGTTCTTCAAGGAGGCGGCGGATATTTTGTTCCATGTGAGAATCCGTGGGTGTATTCGAGGAAATTCGAACGGGATTCGATATTCCTTCGAGGAAATTTGAGGTTTTGAGGAGGTCGACTTCGAAGAATCTCGAAAATACTCGAATGGTATTCGAGAAATCTTTGAGGTTCTTCGGTGTGGGTGGAGGGCCTTCGCGCAGGAGGCGCGAAGCCTAAGCCGCAGGCTTAGGCATGGTGTCTTTGCTTTAACTTCCTCGCGGATGGGTTGCATTCTCTCGCTTACTCCTCGGTCCGAGCTTCGCTGACGTTCACCTCGTCTATGCGCACCGGGTCGGCCACGGTGGTGAACCGGTCGGTGCGCGCGGGCTGGCGGACGGCCGTGACCCGTTGTGCGGCCAGGTCCGCCAGCAGGCGGTCGAGTCCGCATCCCCTCACTACCACGTCATGCGTGGTGAACGCGGCCACGACCTCCGTCAGGTCGCCTTCGGCATATATGAACCGGTTCCACGGCAACACGTAGGTGCGTTGTAGCTGGATCACCTGCAACGTGGGATAGCGCTGCGGTTCGGTATTGACGGACCAGGGAACTTCGATTTGTGTTTCAGGATTGATAACCATAGCTTTTTCCTTTCTTGAGTTCAGTCTGTTGCTGCAATAAGTCTTGGATTCGTTGGTCTTGGCTTAACGGCTGGGTGGCGTCTTCAGCCGGGGCTTGCGGAGGAATCCGGCGTGAGGCGGCAAGACCTCTGGGCGTGTCGGCGTCTTGTCGGGCGTTCAAGGATTGGGATTTCCGTTCCAGCTCGGAAGCCGACTGGCGTTGCCCCGAGCGCATGATCGAGGACCGGAGCTGTTCCTTGTCGCTGGTGACCACGGTGATGGCTTCCCGGCCACGGGAAGCAGCGACGTAAAACAGTTCCTTCGTCATGGAATCGGCGGAGATGACGACCGCATCCACGGTCTTGCCCTGGCTGTTGTGAGCCGTGACGGCATAGCCGTAGGTAAACTGGCGGTAATTGGCGGATAGGATGCGGCCGTCTTCCAAACGGATCCGGCCTTGGCCATCGAATCCAGCCACGGTGACCAGTTCACCGTTGGTGGCGCGGAATCCCGCCTCCCGGCGGTTGGCCGTGAGCAGGAGCCGGTCCTGCGGAGCGAGGTCGATGGTCTGGCGTTGGTAAACCTCGAAGGCTCGGGCTTGTCTGGCGGTGAAGGTGCGTTCCTGACCCTGGGCATTGCGGGCGACGATCTGGCGGGCTTCGGTTCGAATCACTTCCAGGGCTTCGTGTTTCGCGACACCCTTGACACCGCGGTGAAACTCCAGGATCTGGCCTGCCTGGAAGTTGCGGGGGTCGCTCTTCTGGGCAGTGGTGTAGTTCAGTGACAGGTGGCGTTGGAAGGTGACGCTTTCGCCCAGTTCGCCCGAGGACTTGCGGGCAGTGCGAATGGCGGTGGTGACCCGGTCGATTTCCTCATGCGTGGGCGTGACAATCAGCACTTGGGAACGCTGGCCTTGGGAGTTGGGCCGGAGACGGGCTTGGCAGTACGCCTCTTCGACGGTCCGGGCCCGTTCGGCCAGCGGGACCAGGCGGACGGCGCCGATCTCTTCCAATTTCTGGAAGCCACTGGCGGGAGTGCGACGGAGTTCCTCAATGGCCTGGCGATAGCTGAGGTTCGTCTGGCGCTGGACTTGGGTGAGGGAGGTGCTTTTGAGTTGGGATTCCTTTTCGAGGACGCGCAAGGCGTCGGCCGCCTCGACGCTTTGGATCTGTCGGGTATCACCGCTAAAGACAATGCGGAGCCCGCGTGCCTGGGCGAGATTGAGGAGATCCAGCATTTGCCGTCCGGAAAGCATGCCGGCTTCGTCAACGATAAGGACCTTGCCCGTAACTTCAGCTTGCAGCTGCTGGTCCTGGAGGAGGCGTTGGACGGACACGGCATCGCTGAATCCGACTTTGCGCAACTCGTCCACCGCGCTCACCGTAGGAGCTAAGGCCAGGACCTGGCGGCCTGCTTCCGCCAGCCCGCGATGGATGTCGTGGAGGGTGGCAGTCTTGCCGGTGCCGGCCGCGCCACGAAGATTGACGGCACGATCGCGGGAGCAGAGGATGAACTCGACGGCGTGCTTCTGCTCGGGCCGCAGGCGGTCGGAGGCCACGAAGTGAGGGCCGCCGAGGGGCTCGAACTTGCCGAGGCCGCTGTTGACGGCGGCGATCATCTGGCGTTCGCGGTCGAGGCCTTTGCGGGTGGCGATTTCGGTACCGGCCCGGAGGACTTGCCCGGTGGTGTGTTGGAGATGGAGTTGCCCCTGCAACTGACGGAGTTCGATGCGGCCGCGGCCGTGGCGAAGGGCTTCGGAGAGAACTTTATAGTCGTGGGCAACGGAGACGCGCTCGAAGACGTGGTCTTCGGCGTGGTGGAGGGAGGGGGCCGGGTGGTCAAAACCCTGCACGTGGGTAGGTGCGGTGGATTGCGAG
>Ga0209067_10000325_pt1 | contig 31664 bp, 32 predicted proteins | sample ColStrG_CSR_2013_FD_187199 | JGI IMG/M metagenome (GOLD analysis project Ga0209067, IMG submission 187199) | Freshwater sediment microbial communities in response to fracking from Pennsylvania, USA - Cold Stream Run_MetaG_CSR_2013 (SPAdes)... | ecosystem: Environmental > Aquatic > Freshwater >... | reverse complement strand
CTGTCGTCGGCACTTCGCGCGCCCGGCCTCGCGGCCACAATATTCGCCGGCTTGCCGCAGCAGCACGAGCGTGGGCTGGGCGGTTGGCAAGCCGAAGGGCCTGTGCTGGTCGAGTTGTTCTGCATTGCGCACGGTGCGGTCCAGGCGATGCTGCCGGTCGTCGAGGCCCTGGAGATCGATGCGGGCCGCATGCTGGCGAACCTGGCATTTGCCGAAATGGGAACGGACATGGGAGAAAGCGAAAGCATGATCGCCGCCGTGCTCGCGGCGCGGGTGGCCGGCGCATGATCCTGGAAGCCGAAACCGATGACGGCGTCACGCTGCGGGCGCACGAAACTGGGCCGTCCAGCGCTCCCGCTGTGCTGCTGCTGCACTCCCTCGGGTGCGACCACGGCATGTGGGACGAACAGATAGAGGCGCTGGTGAGCGGCTTCCGGGTCGTGGCCCCGGACGCCCGTGGCCATGGGCGGTCGGGCGCGCCGGGCGGGGACTACACGCTGGACCGGCTTGGTCGAGACGTTCTCGCCATTCTTGATGCGGCCGAGATCGACTTGGCGCACGTGTGCGGGCTCTCGATGGGCGGCCTGGTCGCGCAGTGGCTGGCCATTCATGCGCCCGCACGAACCGGCAGGCTGGTGCTTGCCAATACCGCTTCGCGTATCGGGAGCGAAGCGCTCTGGGAGCAACGCCTATTCGCGGTGCAGGCCGGTGGCATGGCAGCCATCGCCGACGCGTTGCTTGGCCGCTTTTTCCGACCGGGGTTCGACCCCGACGTCGTGTCGCGGTTCCGTGACCGGCTGATGGCCACCGACGCCATTGGCTACGCGGGATGCTGCGCCGCGCTCCGCGACGCCGACCTGACCGGGCGGGTTGGCGCGGTCGCAAACCCCACCTTGGTAATTACCGGGCAAGCCGACATGGCCACCCCGCCCGCGCAGGGACAGGCCCTTGCCGACGCCATCCCGGGAGCCCGGCTGGCGAGCCTGCCCGCGGCGCATCTCTCCAGCGTCGAGCAGCCGGACATGTTCACTGTTGCCTTGCTCGAACATCTCACCGGGACGGAGCCCCAGTGATGGACGAGGCTGAACGCGCGCTGCTTGGCATAAACAGACGCAGGGCCGTCCTCGGGGACGCGCATGTCGACCGCGCCATCGCGAACACGACCGACCTGACCGCGGACTTCCAGGACCTGATAACGCGCTTCGCATGGGGCACCATCTGGACCAGGCCGGGTCTCGACACGCCGACACGGCGGCTGCTGACCGTCGCCATGCTGATCGCACTGAACCGGGAAGCCGAGCTCGCCATGCACCTGCGGGCCGCCCTGGCGCACGGCGTGGCGCCCGACACAATCAAGGAGGTTCTCCTGCAGAGCGCCGTCTATTGCGGGGTGCCCGCGGCCAACGCGGCCTTCGCTATGCTCTCCGGCATAGTGGCGGAGGGGACTGCAGTTGCGGAAGGCAAGCACCATGATCGGACCGGTGAGACTTCGTAGATGAGCGCGCCTGCCGTCGTCGCGGTGGCCATCACCGGCTCGGTGCCGCGCAAGTCCGACAACCCGGCTGTACCGATTTCCGTCTCGGAACAGATAGAGTCCACCCACGCGGCATACGAGGCGGGCGCGGCCCTCGTGCACGTCCACGTGCGAAACGACGACGAGACGCCATCATCCGATCCAGCACGGTTCGCAGCCGTGCAGGCGGGCGTGCGCCGGCACTGCCCTGACATGATTGTCCAGTTCTCGACCGGCGGGCGCGGCCGCGATCAGGCGGCACGCGGCTCGTCGCTGGTCCATCGGCCCGACATGGCATCCCTATCGACGGGCTCGGTGAACTTCCCGACAATCGTCTACGAGAACCCGGCAGCGCTGGTGACGGAACTGGCGACGAGCATGAGGCGGCACGCGATTCGCCCGGAAATCGAGGTTTTCGACCTTTCTCATCTGCACGGCGCCAAACGGCTGGTGGAGGCAGGGCTGATGGACGACAAGCCTCACGTGCAGTTCGTGATGGGCGTCAAGAACGCGATGCCCGCGGAGCAGCACTTGCTCGACGTCCTCCTGGCGGAGCTACGCCGCGTCCTGCCTCGGGCGACCTGGACGGCGGCAGGCATCGGGCGGCACCAGGACCCGGTGATGGGCTGGGCGCTGTCGCGCGGCGCGGATGCGGTGCGGACCGGCCTGGAGGACAACATCCGTGTCGCGCGCGACAGGCTCGCCTCGAGCAACGCGGAACTTGTGGCGATAGCGGTCGAGAAACTGCTGGCGCACGGACGGCGACCGGCTACCCCAACCGAGGCGCGAGCGATACTGGGTCTGTAAGTAGAAGATTTGCTGTCAAGCGACAGGACGAGTTCAGCCTTGGTTTGTGTGCAGTGCCGGACCGGTCAGAGTATCAACCGCGAACGAGATCCAACGGGTGTCTGAGCAACGTTGGCGGCCTCGTCAGACTGACTTTCTCGGCAGAATGACCGTAGAACATCGCTGCGCGGCATTGTGCAGCCGGCGCCCTAAGCGGTGCTTCAACCGTTACGTGCTAGGAAGCGTGCGCCAATGAGGTCTCGCTGAGATGAACGCCAGAGCGGAGATTAAAAAGCGCTTGGAGTCCGGAAACGAGGCATTTTCGGCATTGTTCAGTGTCTGATTCTCACGAAGAGTCCTGAGAGACGACTAGGGCTCCACTGGCTACCGGCTTTCATCAATTCGAGCGGCGCGACCGTGACAGCAGCCAAGGATCTTGGGTTTGGCCGCCGACCCGCTTTGTCGGTTCCCGCTCATCTTTCGAACATGACTAGACGTCTCCGGTTCCGCTCCTTTGTTAGGATGGCTTGATGCGGTTGTGCGTTTTTTGTGGGTCAAGTGAAGGTATAGACCCGGTCTATCGCGAGGCAACGACTGCCCTCGGGCACGTCCTCAGCGAGGAAGGGATTGGGATTGTCTATGGCGGAGGCAGGGTTGGTCTGATGGGTACGATCGCAGACGCAGCTCTATCGCGCGGGGGAGAGGTCATTGGCGTTCATCCCGGAGCCTTGGTCGACATCGAGATTGCACACAAAGGTCTGACGGACCTTCACATTGTCTCCTCCATGCACGAGCGCAAAGCGCTCATGTCAGACCTAGCAGACGGCTTCATCGGCCTACCGGGCGGACTGGGAACTTTGGAGGAGTTGTTAGAAGTTTGGACGTGGGGACAGCTAGGCCACCACCGTAAGCCTGTCTCGCTCCTCAACGTTGCCGGGTTCTTCGACGAATTACTCACGTTTCTCAATAGCGTCGTGAACCGCGGCTTCGTTCGCCGAGAGCACCTTGATATGCTCATTGTCGCAGAGAAACCTGCAGACCTACTACGCCGCTTGCGATCTTACTCTGCACCTGACGTACCAAAGCTTGTCAGCAAGGACCGGCCGTAACGTTGTCGGGCTCTGGAGCAGGCGGGCAGCTTTCTGTCAGAAGACGCCAGGGTCGCAGGAAGCTGTCCGGCCTAGCTGACGCCTACCGTGGGTGGATGAGATCGCCAAGGGACCTCTACCGCGACTTCTGCCTCGGTTCTATCCTTGATGATGATGGGTGCCAGACAGCCGCCTAATACTTTTAAGCAGCCATCTCGGCGCGAAGCTTTTTCAACTTGACGATGTCGACTTGAAGTATTCCGATTGCCTGTTTGGATATTTCCCTTAGCTCAGGATTAGAGCCCGGCTGCTGTGACCTAGCCTTAGCATTCTGAAGCGCCTGCTCGTGAGAGTAGGTTTCGTCTGCAATAAATTCTTGATCAAAGTCTATTGGTTGACCTCCCATGATGGAGGCGATGCGGGCATGGAGGTCTGCCCTTTGCACAAAGTGCTGCCCTTGCGGCGGCAAGATGCCCTCCCGCTCCGCAATCGGCCTAACCTGCGCCTCTAGGCTATCACCTTCAGTTAAGAACTCTCTCGCGAGGCTGGCTACCCGCGGATCGGGATTCTTGGACAGGAGGTTTTGGATTACCTCACGATCGAAATCGATCACATTGTAGAAGTTCGTAACGAAGGCAAGATCGGTCGCGGTGACTTTGTCACTAATAGGAGCCGTCGCTGTATCGTTGGCGCAGCCAGCTATAATCAATGCAACAGGAAATAACGCTCCTTCCCAAGGAAATCGCTGTATTCTTGTCATTCATAGTCTCCCTTCCCGCCGGCGCACTTCAGTCAATGAAAGGCCCGTGAAGCGTTTTTTCTGGCCCTTAATGGAGCAGTCGTCAGGACCGGCCGGCAAGTCACCTGCGAGTAGCCCAAAACGTAACTGGTGGCCTAGAAAGTCGTTAGGTCAAAGATACCTCAATCTAGGACATCCCAAGGCGTGTTTGACCCCTGCCTAACTGACGCGGGTGGCCTGGCTCAGTTTAGGCGCCAGGGATTACCTATTTAGCTTCGGGCTCGTTTTGGGAGGGTGAGCTGAAATCGAGGTCTCTTAGCGAGTTGTCCAGCACCGAAATAAAGCGGCAAACAAGGTCAGGCATCCTAAAACGAGGCTTTTTCGACCTCATGCACGCGCCGTCCCGTGCACTACTCTTGTGCCTCCGGTCCTGACCAGCGATGCATTGGAGGAAACTGCATGACACGCATAATGGCTACTGCCGTGGCTCTCTGCCTGACGCTCGCAGGTGGGGCCGCCCATGCACAGGCGCCCGACATTAGCACCGGAATTGTCCGTTACCGCGGGGTGATCGAGGATCTGTCGTCGACCTCGGCCGTCATTAAGTTACGCGATGGCAAGACCGTTACAGTCGATCTCACCGGTGCAAATTATTCCGCCGTTTCGCAGTCCAGCCTTTCCGAGATCAAGCCGGAAAGTTTTATCGGGACCGAGTCCGTTCCCCAGCAGGACGGCAGCGCACGAGCGCTGGAGGTTACCGTGTTCGATCCAAGGATGCGTGGTACGGGCGAGGGGAGCTATCCGTGGGATAGACCGAACAGCACGATGACCAACGGCGCGGTTGGCGAGCTCGTGGGTGCGAGCCAACGGGTGATGACAGTGAGATACAAAGGCGGCGAAAAGAAGGTCATAGTTCCCGACGACGTGCCAGTCGTTCACATTGAGCCTGGAAGCTATGAGAGCGTAGCCGTCGGCAGTCACGTCGTCGCATTCACGACCAAGACCCCAGATGGGAAATTGAAGGCGGCATTCATCTTGGCAGGCCAAAACGGCACCGTGCCTCCAATGTGATGAGCCGCCACCCTGTGATCGTCAGGATTACCCATTGGCTAAACGCCGTGGCCATGATCTGCCTGATCATGAGCGGATGGTTGATTTATGACGCCAGCCCTCTATTCGGATTCAGCTTCCCCCGCTGGGCAACTCTCGGCGGATGGCTAGGGGGGGCCATCGCCTGGCATTTCGCTGCAATGTGGCTGTTGGTGGTGAATGGTGGCATTTACCTCTTATGGGGCGCGGTAACCGGCCATTTCGCGCGCCGCCTCTTCCCGATCCGAGCCGGGGACGTTTGGCGTGACTTCCGAGATGCGCTGCACCTTCGTCTAGTGCACGACGACGGATATAACAGCGTGCAGCGGCTGTTCTACGTCGGAACGATCGGATTGGGTGTGCTGGCCTTCGCCTCCGGTCTGTCACTCTGGAAGCCGGTCCAGCTGCACGCGCTGACGGCAGCCTTCGGCGGTTATGAGACCGCGAGGCGGGTGCATTTCGCGGCAATGAGCGGAATCGTACTTTTCCTTCTGGTCCATCTTGCGTTGGTAGCGATCGTCCCCCAAACCCTGCTGGCAATCACCTATGGCCGGGCGGCCGCCAAGCGGTGAACCGGCTGCAGGCCTCGGGTGACCGCTCGATCGAACTGTTGAAGGTGCAGCGCCGTCTGCTGTTGCGGTCCGGGCTATCGCTCGGGGCGTTGACAATGCTGACAGGCTGCGATCTGACGGACGGCGACGCCGTGGACCGAGTTCTCTGGACGATGTCCCGCTGGAACGACCGGGTGCAGGCTTGGCTTTTCGACCCAACGCGGCTTGCTCCGACCTACCCTGCCAGTGCAATCACGGATCCATTCCCTTTTAATGCCTTCTACCCAGAGGACAGCGCTCCGGAAGTAGATGGCGCCACATGGAAGCTGGAACTATCTGGTCTGGTCGACCACAAGTCGCCCTGGACACTGGCGCAACTGCGAGCTTTGCCGCAGCAGAGCCAGATCACTCGGCACATCTGTATCGAGGGTTGGAGTGCGATCGGCCAATGGTCCGGCGTGCCGTTCCGCAGTTTCTTGGAGCGCATCGGTGCAGACACCCGCGCCCGCTACGTCGGATTCAAGTGCGCGGACCGGTATTACAGCAGCATCGACATGGCAACGGCGTTGCACCCGCAAACGATACTTGCACTGGATTTCCGCGATAGCCCACTTCCCGATAAGTTCGGCTTTCCGGTCAAGCTTCGTGTTCCAACCAAGCTCGGCTTCAAAAACCCTAAGTATATCATGTCGATCTTCGTGACCAACTCAAATCCCGGCGGCTGGTGGGAGGACCAGGGCTACAACTGGTTCAGTGGTTCATGAGGACCCAAGCGCTAGCTCAAAAAGCCGACTTTCCTTCGTAACTGACGATCCTCCACCAAGGGCGGGTTCCCTCAGACTTCGGTTTGATAATCACGGTCGCCGTCATTCCGGCCGCCAGCGTCACCTCGGGCGGCACGGCGTCGATCTTGATGCGCACCGGGATACGTTGGGCCAGGCGCACCCAGGTATAGACTGCCTGAACGGACGGCAGTCCCTGCGTGCTTACGGTCGCATCCGGCGTCGAGATACCGCGGGTGATGCTCTCGACGTGGCCTTCTATCGATTGCTCGTAGCCCATCAGTTTGACCGTTGCCGTGTCACCAACCGCAAAACTGCCCATCTTGGTTTCCTCGAAATATCCGGTGATCCAAAATGAGTCTGCGTCGATTACCGAAATATTCGGCGCGCCCCTGTTCGCGTAGTCGCCAACGCGCAGCAGCATGTTCGTGACGTATCCGTTGACTGTCGAGCGGACCTCCGTTCGCGCGAGGTTCAGTCGTGCCTGTTGGAGATTGGCTAGAGATGTCCGATACGCCGCCATCGCCGCGGCATAACTGTCGGCAAAGCGCTGCTTCTCCTCGTCTGACGTGCTAAGATTGTCTAAGCGACGGCGTCGCTCGTTCTCATCTTTTTTAACCACCAAGTCAGCTGCCTTGCTTTGAACGTCGGCTTCCGCGTTATCGAGGGCCACGTTGTAGTCGCCCTTGTCGATTACGTAGAGTAGGTCACCCTTGTGGACGAACTGGTTATCATACGCATGAAGCTCGACAATCTGCCCCGGAACCTGCGGCGCGATATTGGCAACCTGGGCACGAACTTGCCCATCGCGAGTCCACGGCGAGACCATATAGTGTTTCCACAATCCCAGTACAGCAACGGCTGCCGCGCAGAGAAGCACACCCGTAAAAATAAGGCGGATCAAGCGACGCGCCCGATTGAACATCTCCGCTCCCCCTATGCCAACTGGTTAAGAAGGCTGACAAGGCAAATATACAGTGCGATCTCCGCTAGGAGCGGATGCCAGAACCATTTATGGAATCGAAGGGCTACGAGCAGCAGGTGTAAGGGAACAAAGAAGACGCCGGCAACAAGTGCATACCGAACGAACGGCGACATGAGCAGGCCGGCGACCACGAACTCTCTCATATCAGTCGTCCGAGTAGCGCGAGTCGTCCCAGAAGCCGGTTCTCGACGGTTGTGAGTGTCGCAACGCCGTAAAGTCCCGCCGCGGCTCTGACGAGAGCGAGCGCCTCCTCGCTTCCTCGCTCTCGCGCCGCCGAGAGATAGCTGCGCGCGACGTCGAGTGTATCCTCGCTCACCAGTTTGGGAAGAGCAGCTCGCGCGCGGGCGTCGAGAGTGAGTTCGACGATTGGTCGGGCGCGATCAAGAGCCCTCCATGAGCGTCTGACCGCAAAGGCCAGGTTGCCCATGTTGGATAGGTGGCTCATCGTATTGCGCCTGGCCAGCGAGACTGCTTCATCGCGCTGCCAAGATTTGAACTGGCTGAGGCGATCGTAATGCAGGCTGACCAGCGGGTGCCGACGGTGCCCCTCATCGGCGAGCGCCCGCCGCAAGTCACGGCCGATCCCGAGCGCAATTCGGAGCCGACGCAGCGCCGGGTCGACCGGAATGATGATCAAGAACGACAAGAATATGACGATACCCCCGACGGCCAGAAAACTCGCGGTTTGGACGAATGCGGCAGGATCAAGTAATTCGATGTTGTCCGGTGAAATCAGCAAGAGAGTACTGACGCCGAAGTAAAGCCCCATTGCGCCGCGGCCGCACTTTATCAGCCAACACATGGCCAAGACGACCGGGGCGAGCGACAGGCAGAACAGCGGGTAGCCGTCGATATTGGGAAGGATGAAGAACGCGTAGAGAAATGCCACGAGAACGACTGGCGGAGTCATGAGAAGCGCTGCATTTCCGAGCACTCTTGGGTCCGGTAGAACGGAACCGAGCGATACGAAGATGACCGCACTCAGTACCGTCAAGACCGTTCCGGGAAGTCCCGACCAGACCGAGAGAGTGCAGATGATCGCGACAGTGAGGCAAACCCGCACGCCGTTGAGCAAAACTGCGATATGGTCCTGGTGAACAGGCACGGCAACGATACGACGCGGGATGAGTCCCGTACGCATGGACAGAAGGCCGTCTCGAACGTCCCCAAGCGTTTCGATCAGGGCGCGCAGGCGATCCAACACGTAGGCTTCCTCGATAGACAGCGCCCCCGTCTCAATCGCCCCAAGGCTGATCGCGTCCATCGCGGAAAGTTGGGTCTCGGGGCGTTGAAGCCGAATGGCGATACGCGTAATCGACACGGCTTCTTCAACGAACGGCGAGTGACCGCCGAATTGCCGCAAGCTCAGCCCCACTGCCTGGATCGCCGAGAGCATTTCGAGGAGACCCAAAAGGGCGCTCCGACCGCCCCGGGCTCGCGCACGGCCGCCAGGAAGCTCAGGCGTCGCAAAGCTGATCTCGCTGCGCAACGGCATGAGCTTTGCGCTCATCGCGATGCAATGGGACGCATCCGGGGGCGCCCTTGCATCGAGCGCAGCAAGTGCCATCGCCATAACCTCCGAAGACGCGACGCGCATTTTTGAGGTCAGGGAACGTGTAGATTCCTGTGTCGCAATGAGGGCGTTTGCCAGTGCGATCGACAGGACGCCCAGGAGAATGACGGCGACACGATCTAGTGTAGAAGGAAATACAGTCGTCGGGGCGTCGATCCGCACGATCGAGATTTGCGCGACCGTGTAACCGGCTAGGATGCACCCATACGCTCGGAAGTCTCGTAGCAGCGTGCCGCAAGCGACCAATAGACCCATGTAGACGGCGAAACTCGCAATGAGCATCGTCCGGTCCTGTGGAAACAAGGCAGTAAAGAACACCGCCGCGACGGCGCCTCCTAGCGTGCCGAGGACACGATAGATCGCCTTCGACAGCACCATGCCTTGAGCGGGTGCGACCAGGATGAGAATACTCACTCCCACGCCGCCGCCGGCGTTGAGCTCGAGAAGGAAGGCAAGGAAAAAACCCAGCGCCAACGCAGCCCAAGTTCGAAAAGCAAAAAATGTCGTGCCGGGAGGCCAGCGGACGGAAGCTGCGATACTCGGGAAAAGGTGGCTCGACCCGACTGCTTCGCGGGAATCAGTTGAAAATGCAGCCGACCCGGTCGAATGGGACGCGATCTGTCCTGCCACCTCGAGCGCTTTTACGTCGACGCCCGGCCTTAGTCCGCTGTGGTCTCCATGGGCGAACTTACTCACACCACCTCGGTGACGACCTTGATGTTGTTCCTGGTCGCCTTTGAATAGGCGCATATCTCGTTGTGCGCCTTGGCCACGAGGCGCTCGGCGGTTGCATGGTCAACATCGGCAATATGGGTCTTAAGATGCACGGCAAGATTCCATCCTGAGTCATCGACTGTCAGGTGGACATCAGCAGTGACCTTGATTGGCCCTACCTTTACCTTCTCCAAGAAGGCGGCATACTCAACTGAGCCTCCGAAGCAGGCTGAATAACCTGCGGCGAAGAACTGCTCCGGATTGCTCGTCGCATCCTTACCCGGGCCGCCGATGGCCTTTGGAATAGATAGGTCGGCCTTCAAGAGCCCGTCGTCGGTCTCAACATGGCCGTTTCGTCCGCCCACGGTCGTCGCGTGTGCTACATATTCTGACATCGTGTTGTCTCCCTGACCGGACAGAAAAAGGCCTCAGCGGTCCTATGTAACGCCAACGCCCGCCTTGGATGGTATGTCAGCGGATATCAATGCCGAATGTCGTTTACCCCTCTTTTCCGGACGTGGTCGAAGTCGTCCGGGATAGGTCCAGGTGTGCAGGAGGAATATAGGGCCGCTTGTGCTTTACTGTCTTCGAGATGCTAAGTGAGAGCTGACACCCTCACTAGGCGAACGCAGACCGGTGGCCAGAGCCGTCTGCTCAACCGCAGTCACCCACGCTACCGTCGAAGTGCGCGCCGTCATGACTGCTTCCACCTCTAAGTTCGCTCGTGAACCGCGCCGCGTCCATGTTCATTGGGATGCCCATCTCACCCCGGGCGATACGCCTAACGACCTGGGGCGAGCGACCGAACGCCCGCACAAAGGCACGACGCATCCGTTCGTTGTCACCAAACCCGGTTTGACGCGCAATTTCCTCGATCGTGAGACGACCGTCCTGAACCAAGGCACTGGCCGCCTCGACCCGCAATTTCTCAACCGCCTTCGCTGGGGACACGCCAGTCTGAAGCCGGAAGGCACGGCTGAACTGGCGTGGGCTTAGCCTCGCCGCGTCTGCGAGCTGTGCAATGGTGAGCGCGGTATGAAGGTTGCTCCTGGCAAACGCGAGAGCGTTGTGAATACGATCAGTCTTTGGGCATATATCGAGAAGGACGGATGATTGCGGCTGACAACCGCTCCGACGGCTCTGTAGAACAAGCCTCTTCGAAACACCTTTTGCGATATCCGACCCAAGATCCTGCTCCACCATTGCGAGGGCTTGATCGATTCCCGCCGTCATTCCCGCCGAAGTCCATATTGGTCCATCAATGACAAACAGACGTTCTGGCTCTAGAATCACTCTCGGATAACGGGCACGGAAATGTTCGGCATGGAACCAGTGGGTAGTTACCCGCAGACCGTCTAGAAGCCCAGCCTCGGCCAGGAAGAATGTTCCGGTGCAGGTAGCCGCGAGTCGCCGACCGGTTTGTGCAGCATGTCGCAAGCAGTCAAGAAGACCGGGGGTGAAGCAGGTCTTTCCACCTCCACAGATAATCGTTGTGTCGAAATAATCGGAGCCGATAGCCTCCGTTTGCACAGCAACACCCAAAGAAGTTTGGATCGCACCACCGGTCTCAGACAGGACCCGGATATCATAGTGTGGCTCCCGTGCGAGTCGGTTGGCAGCTTCAAACACCGCCATCGACGCGAAGCTCATCACCGGGAAGCCAGGAAAGCTGATGAAACCGATGCGAAGCATTCGTATGCGCCTCAGTCACGCTTCGATGTGCCGGCGGCTTCATCAGGATCGGGGCTCGGCGATGCACTCGTTGGCACAGGAACGTCGAAACCGTTCAAGCACATCGATACGAACGCATAGATTGCGACGAGATAAACAAGCTGCGCCGTTTCGACAGCGCCGAACGTTGCGTTCGCGAGTTGCCAAGTCGCTTCCGACAGTGGGCCTCCCCGGCAAAGCGCGTACGCAACGTCAAACGCGACCGCCTCTTCTGCGCCGAGGTCCGATGGCTTAATATTGGCGATCAGTGCGGAGATCTGGGCAAGTGGGATGCCCGAGCGCTCGGCGACTGCGGTATGAGCATAAATCTCGTACGCCGCCTTGTAGTAGCCGCCCACAACAAGGATAGCCACCTCTTTGACACGCGATGGCAACTGTCCCATGCCACCGATCGCCAGCGTCAGCGCCCACGAGGCCTTGCCGACCTGGGGGTAGTGTAGTGACGCGTTCCACGGGCCGATGAGTGCACCTGCCTCATCGACCGACCTGAAGGCGTCAAAGCCCTTGGCGATCCCGGCGCGCATTTCTTCATAGAAGACGAGTCGCTCAGGGTCGAGATCCGCCGGCGGAATGGCAGGAAGTCGCATGCTTGCCCTTCTGTCTCAAAATGCAGTCGGACCTAAGGGAGCCGACGGCTGACTTCGTAACGGCTCTTCTCAATCAGAGCCGGTCTTCGCGTTTGGGAACGCGTCGCCAAACATCGGAAGACCGCTGGCGGAGGCCATTTGCGTGACCTCGTCCTGAAGAACGTCCCAATGCTCGGTAAGGACCCCATTCTCGACCCGGACGATATCCACCGCCACCAGCGCGGCACTCCGTCCATTGCCCGAATACCGACCGTGCACCATGACGTAGTCCCCCTCAGCCACAATGACTCCATGCTCATAGACAAGTGTGTGGGGTAGGCTGCGAGCCAGTGCAAAGAGTCCTTCTCTGCCTTGAGCGATGAGGGCGCTATGTTGCACATAGTCTGGCGACCAATATTTTTCGGCGGTCGCGTAGTCACGCTTGTTGAACAGCGTATCCAACGCTTTGATGACCAGGGCTTTATTGCTTTCATGTCTCATCCTCGAGTGATCTGGTGGGTTCTGATCGGCAAGGCGGCCCGAGAGTGCAGTGGAAAAGGCGATCACTTGTTCAAGGGGACGCTGGTAGATCTGAATGCGGTCGATCAGGCCGGCATCGTTCCGGACTAGGATGGTCGTTCCAGATATGGAGCGCCCCTGGAACCTACCCTCCCACTCGAGATACGTTCGCTCGTGCGAGACGCTTTCCTTGGTAAAAGCGAGCCCGTCGAACATCGATCGGCTCGCGTCGAAATAGCGGCGCAGCCTCTCTGCACCAACGATTGGCTTGTCGATGGCCGACATCTCAAGGCGAACCGTATCGCTGAATGCGGATGAGAACGTCTCGAAATCGGCTTCAGCCACAACGGCCCGCCAAGCCGCACCGGGTTTGATCTCGCTACTCATAGCTGGGCTACAGCGTCAAGCAACTGGGTTCCCCACGGATTGTCGATCAGCAGGAGCCAATTACCGTCGGACTGGCGCCTCAGAACATCCGACGTCCGGCCAGAGATCTTGTCACCCGTGTCTGTTTGCAGGGTCCATTGAGAAACATGCAATGCTATGCCGTCAGCTTCCACGATCTCACGACCACCGAAGGTGATGGGCAGGCTCATCGTCGTTTGGGTGTATGTCTTAATGGCAGCCTCACCGCTTGCGATATTTCCGGGCTGAAGCACGACCGTCGCGCCCGGCTCGTAGCACGCGAGCGCGGCGGCGACATCGCCGCGCGAGCGGGCCGCCAACAGGTGGTAGATCGTGTCGTACGGGTTCGGGAACATGAACTCGTTGATCCTTTGGTATTGCGCTACGCAAGCGAGGTCACAGGGCGGCCGTTTGTCAGAAGGGGACTTGTTGCAATCGACCGAGTACTGGATAATCAGTGTATCCCTTCGCCCCGCCGCCATACGCGGTTGACCGATCGAACACGTTGAGAGGCGCGCCAACACGTAAGCGCTCGGGCAAATCTGGATTGGCAATGAACTTGCGGCCGAAGGCTACGGCGTCGGCGAGCTTGGCCTCCAGCACCTCGATCGCCATCTCGGCGCTGTAGCCACCAGCCGTTATCATTGGGCCATCGAATGCATGTCGGAACAACGATGCATTGTTGGCGCTGTCGACGCTGGCGTCGTCGCCAAAACCTGCCGAAGAGGCGCGAGGCTCAATCATGTGAAGATATGCCAAACCGCGGCTGCTTAATTGCTTAATGACGTACGTGAAGTGTGGTACTGTATTGCTGTCGGACAGGCCTCCCAGATTCCCATGTGGGGACAACCTAACGCCGGTGCGGTCAGCGCCAATCGATCTAGCGACGGCATCGACAACCTCCAGCAGAAGTCGGCTACGGTTCTCGATCGAACCTCCATAGGCGTCTGTCCGCAGATTGGTGCCGTCCTGCAAAAACTGATCCAGCAAGAATCCGTTTGCTCCGTGAACCTCAACGGCATCAAAACCAGCGTCGATAGCGGCGCGTGCAGCATGCTGAAAAGCCTGGACAATGCCAGGCAATTCCTGTGTCTCGAGGGCGCGGGGTATCTCGAAGGGGGCCTGGTCAAAGGATCGCGTATAAACGAGACCTGAGGCAGCGATAGGGGAGGGAGCGACTGGTAGGCTCCCGTCGGGGTTATAGCTCGAATGGGACCATCGGCCGTGGTGAACGATCTGCAGAACTATTCGGCCGCCCATCGCATGCACCGCAGTCACGACAGCTCGCCATCCCGCCATCTGGTCGGGAGTATAGGCGCCAGGCATCTGAGGGTAGCCGTGCCCGTTCACGCTCACCGCGGTTGCTTCCGTGATGATCAACCCAGCGGACGCGCGTTGAGCGTAGTACTCCGCCGCAATCGCCTGAGGCACACCTGCGGCGTCATTCCTCAGACGCGTCAGCGCTGGCATGACAACCCGGTTCGGAAGCTCAAGTGAGCCTAGTGTCAGCGGTTCGAACAGGATATCGATACTCATGACGGATACCTCACTCCTTGGCGTCTACACCTGCGCGCGGATGTACTTCATGAAACCGTTGATCCAGTCGACAATCGCTTCCTGCTCCGAGAGGGTTGTATCTCGCGCCATGGTGACGAACGGTCGGTCGATTTGTAGCCGCAGCTTTCAGGCTGGGCTCGCAATCGACGGTGGACCGACCGAATTCCCCGGCTGCAGGCGCCAGAACTTTAGGTGCCGAGAACCGAAGGGACATTCCCGCGCCGCCCAAAGGTTGTCTGACCTCCCAAACCTCGCCGTCTCATCGTCGTGGCGACCACCCACCCAATTCGCTACCCTTGGCCCTCCGGAGAACTATGATGCCCGTCATAGTCGCTATGATGCCCGTCATAGTCAATAGGGGGATTTGGAGTGGCTGGAGATATCCGCCAACGGATGATCGAGCGGACGGCGGTTCTGCTTGCGAAAAAAGGTTTGCAAGGAACCTCGTTTAGCGAGGTGCTTGAAGCATCAGGAGCGCCTCGTGGTTCGCTCTATCATCATTTCCCAGGGGGCAAGGACGAACTTGTCATGGCCGCCCTCGGTGCCACTGCCGACCAAATGAGGGAAGCGCTCAAAGGCTTGAGTGGCGCGCCAGCGGGAGAGGTCGCCAGAGCGTTTGGCCGTGTGTGGCGAACGATCCTTGAGAGATCGGACTTTGCCGTTGGCTGCGCGGTCGTTGCCATTACAGTCGCGGCTGAATCGCCCTCCATGCTTAATCGAGCCGGCGAAGTGTTCCGTTCGTTCGGGGCAAATCTCGCCAAGCTCTTGATCGACGGTGGTGTGGCTTCAGAAAGATCCCAGGCGCTTGCAGCCATGCTGATATCCGGCTTCGAGGGCGCTGTCGTATTGGCCCGGGCTCAAAGATCGTTCGAGCAGTTCGACCTTGTCGCAGCGGAACTGTATGCGATCGTGGACGCCGCGGCCGAAAAACGGACTAAAAGACGAGACAGGTGAGGGAACGACCCTGGGCGAGAACCTGCCCGCGCGTTGGAACTTCCCGCAGACTTCTGGCCCCGAGCTTTCCAACGGCTGTCCAACCAACCTTGCTCATGAAGCTGATGACACTCACTTTCATGTCATAGTTAGAACCATCCTAAAACGTACATTTCCGGCCATCATTTTCGCATAGGCCTCAGCAGCCCGCTCGAGAGGCATCGTCTCAATCATGGCGGTGATCCTGCTCAGAACACTGAACCTGAGGGTTGCGTCTCCAGTCGCCGGATTGCCGGTAAGCGCCCCTTCGACCTTCCGGCAGCCGAACAGCAGATCAAGTCCCGAAACTTCGATCGGCTCAGGACCAGCGCCAAGGACAATCGCCACCCCGCCCGGTCGCAACCCTTTGATCATGTCTGATACCGCTTTGCCTCCGGAGGAACTCGTGATCAGAGCGACTGAGGCTCCTCCGAGCATCTGCAGGGCATCGGCCACACTCGCAGCAGTGCTGTCGAAGTAGTGATGTGCACCGAGCTTCTTCGCCAGTTCCGCCTTATCGGACCCCCGGCCAATTGCGGCAACCTCGAAGCCCATATGGCGGGCGTATTGCAATCCGAGATGGCCAAGGCCGCCAATACCGAGAACCGCGACAAGGTCGCCAGCTTTGGCTGAAGAGTTGCGCAGCGCGCTGAATGTTGTCAGACCCGCGCAAAGCAATGGTGCCGCGTCGACCGATGTGAGCTCGTCTGGGACGCTCATAAGCCCGCTTGCTTTCGCGATCATCACCTCGGCGTAGCCGCCGTCATGTTGGATTCCGGTGAACGCCTGGTTTGTACAATTTACAATGTCTCCTCCGCGGCAAAACGAGCAATGCCCGCAGCTACCGCCTAGAAATCCGACACCCACGCGCTGTCCGACGTTCCAGCCTTCAACGCCCAAACCCACCGCGTCTATTCGCCCGACCGCCTCATGGCCCGGAACGCGTGGCCACTGGATCGGGAAAGCTCCTTCGACCGTGGCCGCATCAGAATGGCATACCCCACACGCTTCCACGCGAATCCGCACATGGCCCGGAATGGGATCAAGCAACGGCTTCTCGGTCAATTCGAGTTTTCCCGGACCAACTGCCTGCACGGCTCGATAAGTAGTTGTGGTCTGCGACATATCTGCTCCGGTTAGTCCGTTGCCACGGTATCCACCCGGCCAGTCAAGCGTGAGGTCGATTAAGCCTCGATTCGGGACAAGCGATGGTCACAACGGCTGGGCAGCCTCGGAAAGCCGCTTCGGCGTCTTAAGCCAAATTCCTAACAGCAGAGCCGCCAATGCCGATCGTCGGCTATTTCAATCGGAGCTGTCCGAGCCTACTCAGCCAGTTTTCGAGGCGATATATTTTAGAGACTATACCGTCCGTCACAGTCTAAATATCTATTGTCACCATTCGGAACTCCTGCCGCTGTGGGGCGCGCCAAAGAGCACTCCGGCTGGTGTGCCGGCAACCTCTCCGCGAACAATCACACGGTCGCCAACGACAAGAACTTCTCTGATTTCAAATGTCATGTCGGGGATAGACGTTGCGAAACCTTCGATAACCTTGATCGACACGTCGCGCCACCAGCACTCGGCTGATAGATAGCCAGAACGGGATTGATAATCCGGTTTGAGAACCTGTTAATGGACTGTCTTAACGTAGCCACGAGTGGTCACATTGAAAAGACTGTACGACGGAGCGATGAACTCTTTTACTCTCTCCTCGGCAAGAACTTGGGCTGTAGCTGCAGCGGACGCACTCGTAAGGGCCAGAAACGTCAGGAAGACGCTGCAAATCAGCCTCATCTGGCTCATCAACATCGCGCTTGCTCCATAGAGTCCGCCCGATCGGGGCAACGCTTCCATTGCCGTAGCCATACTTCTCTATGATGATTGTCATAGTCAGTAGGAGGCACCAATGGTCAGAGACATCCGTCGGCGGATGATCGAGCGAACGGCGGTGCTGCTTGCAAAACACGGTCTTTCAGGGACGTCGTTCAAGGATATCCTGGAGGCGGCGGGTGCTCCGCGTGGGTCGCTTTATCACCACTTTCCAGGTGGCAAGCACGAGCTGTTCGTGGCGGTGGTGGACGCCGCGGGAGAGGAGATAGCCCGCTCACTCCAAGAACTCACGGGCAAGCCCGCCGGTGAGGTTGCGCGGGGGTTCGCCGGGATGTGGAGGACCGTCCTGATCGCGCCAGATTTCACCGTCGGGAGCGCTTTCATTGCTGTTACGGCCGCAGCTGGCTCTTCCCAGCTGAGTGAACGCGCCAGCGACGTCTTCCGTGAGAATTGGGCGAGGCTAGCAGAATTGCTTGCAATAGGCGGGATCTCGGCCGACCGGGCGCCTAGGTTGGCTTTGACTCTTATTGCCGCATTCGAGGGCGCATTCTTTGTGTCGCGGGCGCAGCATTCCATTGAATTGTTCGACCTCATTACGGCCGAGGAGTGCGCAGTGGTTGATGCAGCTGCTACAATAGCGGGTCAAAATCCATCCCGATAAACCACGAACAGTGTTCAGCCACATCAAGCTCGAGCCAGGAGTGGTGTGAAGGTCAGCATGATCAATGGGATGCTGAACAGGCGATCGTTCAGTGCACGTGGGCTGTTACCTCCTAGGCAACAAGCCCGTTAGGAATTGCCTGCACTCTGCCACACTCGCGGCAAAGCGACCCACGTTTGCCTTGCTCGAGCATTGGAAGCTAGCCGCAGCGCATCGTCGGCAAAGATTCGCGCGTTTTGCCAACCGGCATCGCTTAAGGCCAGCTTGCTCTTATGCGGACATAGAGATATCCTTATACGTCGATGGTGCCGCGCGAGCGGATTAAAAGGGAACGCCGTGCGTCCTGGCTGGACCGTTTGTCCGGGGACAAGTCGGCGGCTGCCCCCGCAACTGTCAGCGGCGAGCCGCTGGCCCGTCTGCCTCGCGAGAGGCGGGCCACTGAGCCCCGGAAAGGCTTGGGAAGGCAGGGCCAGAGGCGTTGACCCGTGAGCCAGGAGACCTGCCGTCGTCGCACCAACCAACGTCGCCGGGCGGGGTGCACCGGAGGCTGGAGACGACTAATGGCCTACACCCTCAGCGGCGCGAGCCGCTCGACGGGCGCCCAAGCGCGCCCTTATCCCTCCTCCGTCGGCGGGAGGCTCGCATGACGGTCGCGAGCAATCTCGGCTTTCCCCGCATCGGCCATCGGCGTGAGCTGAAGGTTGCGCTGGAGCGGTTCTGGTCCGGCGAGCTCAACGAGACCGGGCTGGAAGCGACTGCGCGAGGGCTGCGCACCAAGCACTGGAAGCTACAGGCCGGTTCTGGAATCGGTCATGTGCCATCGGGCGACTTCTCGCTCTATGACCACGTGCTCGACACCGCGTGCATGGTCGGCGCGATCCCGCCGGGCTACGGCTGGTCTAACGGACCGGTTTCGCTAGCAGCGTATTTTGCTTTGGCGCGGGGCTCCCGCGGCGCGGCGGACGAGCTGGCGGCCGGGATCGAACCCGGCCTGCCGGCAATGGAAATGACAAAGTGGTTCGACACCAACTACCACTACCTGGTCCCGGTAGTGTCAGCCGCGCAGCGCTTCACGCTTACCGCGAACCGCCCGTTGGAGGCGTTCCGTGAGGCGGCCGCGATCCCGATCCGCACGCGGCCAGTACTTCTGGGGCCGGTCAGCTTCCTGTTGCTGGCTAAGGCGAACGACGGTTCCGACCCACTTGACCTGCTCGACCACCTGCTTCCGGTCTACGTTCGCATCCTCGCCGAGCTCGCGGCTGAGGGGGCTGCGTGGGTCCAGGTAGACGAGCCATCGTTGTCGCAAGACTTGAGCGACAAGGCGCGAGCAGCGTTCGGCAAGGCCTACGCAACACTCGCGGCAGGCCCATCACCGCAGCTGCTGCTAACGAGTTACTTCGGCCCACTGCTCGACAACCTTCTGACCGCGGCCGCCCTGCCGGTCTCCGGGCTGCACGTGGATCTAGTGCGGGGTGGTGGCGAGCTGGATGCCCTCTTGGATGCGCTACCGGCTGAGCGGTGGCTGTCGCTAGGCATCGTGGACGGGCGTAACGTCTGGCGCACAGACCTGCGCGCGGCGCTCCGCACGCTTAGGCACGCCGCCGTCAGGCACGGAGCGCGAAAGCTGATCGTGGCGCCGTCGTGCAGCCTGCTGCACGTGCCGATCGACCTGGCGCAGGAGGCCAAGCTCGACCCGGAGCTAAAGGGCTGGTTGGCCTTCGCGGCGCAAAAGTTGGCGGAAGTCTCAGTCCTGGCGCGCGCCATGGACGAAGGTGATTCGGCGATCGACGCTCACCTGCGGGCGAGCGACGCGGCCAAGGCGTCCCGCCAATCCAGCTTTCGTATTCATCGACCCGAGGTCGCCGCGCGGGTTGCTCGCGTGACGACGGTCATGGAGAGGCGGGCGAATGCCTACCCTCAGCGTCGCGCGGCACAGCAAGCCAAACTGAGGCTTCCGCTGTTTCCAACGACGACGATAGGCTCGTTTCCACAGACCGACGAGGTCCGCAAGGCGCGCGCCGCATTGGCACGGCAGGAGATCGATGAGCTGCAGTACGACGCCGCGGTGCGCGGCTGGATCGACGAGGCCGTGCGCTGGCAGGAGGAGCTCGGCCTCGACGTCCTGGTCCACGGCGAGTTCGAGCGCAACGACATGGTGAAATATTTCGGCGAGCAGCTGGAAGGCTACGCCTTCACACAGCATGGCTGGGTGCAGTCGTACGGCAGCCGTTGTGTTGCACCGCCGATCATCTTCGGCGACGTCTCACGGCCCGCCTCGATGACGGTTCGATGGTCCCAATACGCACAGTCTCGGACCGAGAGGCCAATGAAGGGCATGCTGACCGGGCCAGTGACGATGCTGCAATGGTCGTTCGTGCGCGACGACATACCCAGAGAGTCCGTGTGCCGCCAGATTGCGCTGGCGATCCGTGACGAGGTGGCGGACCTCGAGGAAGCCGGAATACCCGTCATCCAGGTGGACGAACCGGCCTTTCGCGAGGGACTGCCGCTCCGGCGGGCGGATCGGGCGGCCTATCTCGCCTGGGCGGTCGCGTGCTTCCGGCTGTCGACGAGCTCCGTTAGGGACGACACGAGCATTCACACGCACATGTGCTACTCCGAGTTCAACGACATCATGCCGGCAATTGCGGACATGGACGCGGACGCAATATCGATCGAGACGACCCGCAGCCGGATGGAATTGCTGGACGCATTCGCGCTGAATGCAGTCGGAGAGATTGGAGCCTATCCGGCCGAAATCGGGCCGGGCGTCTGGGACATCCATAGCCCTCGCGTGCCGGACTCGTCGGAGATGGAGGAGCTGCTGGGCCTCGCGCGGCGTCGGCTCCAAGACTGGCAAATCTGGGTCAACCCCGACTGCGGTTTAAAAACCCGAAAGTGGGCAGAGGTGCGGCCGGCTCTCGCCAACCTGGTGGCCGCCGCCCACCGGCTGCGTCATGCCGCCGGGTAGCTGATCGCGCCGGCAAGGCCGGTCGCCGCCGTCATCGGCGGCTACCGGCCGTCTGATATCCGACGAGACAAATGGCAGACTTTGGGACGCCTTTCCCAGCTGACGAACTGCATCAATTCGAAAGGCCGCCGTTGTTCCTGCGGGGAACGGGCGAGGCGGTCTCGCCCAATATTGGGCAGCTGAAGGACAACGATGTCGTCGGACGATTAAGACGCCAGCCCTCCTTAGCCCATCCAGCAGTGGCCGCGCGCAGGTCCAGGTCGAAAGCGGAACGAAGACGTGAATGGCTTGAGCCAAGAGGGAACGCCTTAACCCGACGCCCCGATCATCGAAGACCCGAAAAGTGACATGGTTCCCCGACGATCGACTGAAACGCACTGGGGATCGGCTCAACTCACGCAGCCGGATGGCAGAAAGAGAGGTGTAAATGACGTAACAGCGGGCAATCGGACCCGACTAATCTGCCACTCAGCGCGGCAGAAAAGTAGGTATCAACCGACGTGGTGAGGCATAGGGAGCCATGATCGGAGTTCGTGTGGAGCACGATAGCCTCGGCAAAGTGGAAGTGCCTGCTGACAAACTTTGGGGCGCTCAGACACAGCGCTCGCTGAAGCATTTCAGCATCGGACGGGATTTGATGCCACGCGAAATGATCGGCTCCTACGCCGTCCTAAAGCGCGCCTGCGCCATCGTGAACCAAGCCGCAGGCCGTTTGCCCGGCCTGCAACGAGATCTGATCATACGGGTCTGCGACGAACTAGTCGGAGGGCAGCACGAGGAGATGTTTCCGCTCCATGTCTGGATGACGGGCAGCGGCACTCAGTTCAATATGAACGTTAATGAGGTGGTCTCCAACCGGTGCTGCCAGCTTGCAGGCACTCCGCTCGGCAGCAAGGCCCCGGTCCACCCTAACGACCACGTCAACATGTCCCAATCGTCGAACGACAGCTTTCCATCGGCAATGCACATCGCAGCGGGATCCGCCTTGGTTGAAAGGCTTATGCCCGCCGTCAAGGCGTTGCACGATGCAATCGAGGTAAAGGCGGACCTATGGGCGGATATCGTTAAAGTCGGCCGCACTCACATGCAGGACGCAACGCCACTGACGCTCGGTCAAGAATGGTCCGGCTACGTTGGCATGTTGTCCGACGGCCTCAGTCGTATGGCGACGGCCCTACCAGGAATATACCAGTTAGCTCTCGGCGGGACGGCGGTTGGAACCGGGATTAATGCAGCGCCGGGCTTCGCCGAAGCGGCTGCGGCCGAGATCAATCGTCATACAGGATTGCCGTTCATATCGGCACCAAACAAATTCGCGGTGCAAGGCGCTCACGATGCACTCGTCAACCTGTCTGGCACGCTCCGCACCCTCGCCGTATCGCTCTACAAAATTGGCAACGACATCCGGCTGTTGTCGTGTGGTCCGCGAGCGGGCTTCCATGAACTCTATATTCCGGAGAACGAGCCAGGCTCGTCGATCATGCCTGGCAAGGTTAATCCTACCCAAGCCGAAGCGCTGACAATGCTTGCCGTTCAAGTGATGGCGAATGACGTTGCCGTCGGGTTTGGTGGCGCGGGCGGCTACCTTGAGATGAACGTCTACAAGCCGCTCATCATCCAGAATGTCATGCAATCGATCACGCTGCTTACCGATGGCTGCACCAATTTCTGCCGTTTCCTTATCGAGGGCGCGCGGCCGAACGAGAAGGCGATCGCGGCTCATGTCGAGAGGTCGCTGATGCTGGTGACAGCACTTGCCCCGGTAATCGGATACGACCGGGCCTCGCAGATAACACACTATGCAATGGTTCATGACCTGACGCTAAAGCAGGCCGCGCTTGCCCTGGGTTTTGTCGATAGTGACGATTTCGACCGCATCGTCGATCCCGTCAAGATGACCAAGCCCCACGTCGCTGCCTGATTGCCTACACCACCGCGATTGACGGACACGAGCCGATGCCACGCAAGCCAACCAGCGCCGCTACGGGTTACGCCCTGCTGCACGAACCCCGTACCAACAAGGGTAGCGCTTTTACGGCTGACGAGCGGCGGCGCCTCGGGCTGGAAGGCTTGCTGCCACCCCAGCCGAGTTCGCTTGAGCATCAAGTTGCGCGCGTGCTTCAGGAGCTCGAAAATCTCGACAACGATCTGCAGAAGTATTTGCTGCTCTCAGACCTTCAGGCTCGCAGCGAAACCGTATTCTATGCAGTCCTAATGTCAGATCCAGCGAGGTTTATGCCGATTGTCTATACACCGACGGTCGGTGAGGCTTGCCAGAAGTTCGATCACATCTTCCGCGCGCCCCGCGGCGTTTATCTGCCGATCACGGCTAAAGGCCGGGTGAAAGAACTGTTGGGCCACTGGCCGCAGAAGGACGTACGCTTCATCGTCGTGACAGATGGTGAGCGAATCTTGGGTCTCGGTGACCTGGGCGTCGGCGGTATGGGCATCCCGATCGGCAAGCTGTCCCTGTACACCGCTTGCGCAGGCGTTCCCCCCGATGTGTGCATGCCGGTCACGCTCGACGTCGGGACGAATGACCATGAATTACTCGAGGACGCGCTTTATCTCGGCCTACGGCAAGAGCGGGTGCGCGGCGCAGACTACCATGCATTCATCGACGAGTTCGTTGCCGCAGTTGAAGCCCTGTATCCTAAGTGCTGCATTCAGTGGGAGGATTTCGCAAACATTAATGCAGTCCCTATCCTCGCCCGGTATCGAGACAAAGTCTGCACCTACAACGATGACATTCAGGGCACCGCTGCAGTGGCACTTGCTGGCCTGTACGCGGGCCTCAAGATAACTGGCGGCAAGCTGGCCGAACAGCGTTTCCTATTTCTCGGCGCAGGGTCAGCGGCTACTGGTATCGCCGAGCTAATCGCGCAGGCGATGGTAAAAGAGGGAGTTGAAATCCGCGAAGCCCGACAGCGGAACATCCTCTTCGACAAGGACGGCCTCCTCACGCAGAAACGCCACGTAGCGGATTTCCAAGCGCCGTTCGCAATCAATCATGAGCCGATGCTCGACTTTGTCGATGCAATTATTGAGCTAAAGCCGACCGGCATCATCGGGGTCAGCACTGTACCCAAGCTATTCAATCAAAAAGTTATTGAAGCGATGTCGTTGATCAACGAACGACCGATCATTTTTCCGTACTCGAACCCGACCTCGCGTTCCGAATGCACCGCCGAGGAAGCCTATCGCTGGTCGAACGGCAAGGCGGTGTTCGCCAGCGGCAGCCCGTTCCCGCCCACTGAGATAGGTGGGACACGCTTCGTGCCTGGCCAGGGCAACAACGTCTACATCTTTCCCGCCATGGGAATGGCCATCTACGCGACTGAGGCCAAGTGTGTCACGGACGAGATGTTTATCGTCGCCGCTAAGGCCGTCGCCGAGCAGGTAGACCAAAGCAGCCTGGCCCACGGCCTGATCTACCCGCCGCAGAGCGCCATCTTCGAGGCGTCCCTGCATGTCGCGGCAAAGGTGGCGGCCTACGTCTTCGATAATGATCTGGCCCGCGTGGAGCGTCCCCACGACGTGCCTGCGCTCATCAAGGCCAAAGCTTACTCGCCTCGATACCATGACTGAGGCTACCGATCTCAACGCTTTCGCCCCGCAGACCGGCCGGCCACGTCCGCGGAACCTGTTTCCCGGAATGCGTACGATCCTACCAAATCGTAGCGAGGATAGGGAGACGAAGTCGCCCCTCCGAACGTCGTCTTACCGGAACGGCATCTATCCTTTGTGTTTCGCCGGGATGCAATGGAGATTGAAAATGAGTCTAGCGACAGCGACCACGAAGTTTGTCGAGGCGGCGGGCATCAACTTTGCATTCCGGGCACTCGGACCAAGCGTTGGCACGCCCCTGATCTGTCTGCAACACTTCACCGGGACCATGGATTCGTGGGATCCCGCGGTGATCGACGGCCTGGCTAAACATCGTCCCGTCTTGGTCTTCGACAATGCAGGAGTCGGCCGGTCCGAAGGCGATACGCCCGACAACGTCGAGCAAATGGCGACCGACGCAGCTGCCTTTATCTCAGCTCTTGGCTTTGAGCAGGTTGACGTGCTCGGTTTCTCGCTAGGCGGAATGGTGGCGCAGGCCCTCGCCGTCCATCATGGCAAATTACTGCGCAGAATTGTGCTCGTCGGCACCGCGCCCCGTGGTGGACGAGAGCGTCTGATGGCCTCGCTGCAAGAGGCGTTCGCACACCCTGACGCACCAGATCCGCGATTGCCGCTATTCTTCACCGACGCGCCCGCGAGCTGGGCCGCGGGAATCGCTTTTCTCAAGCGCGCAGCTGTGCGCGCCGAAGACCGCGATCCCGAGAGCGGAGAAATCGTAGGGAAGCAACACGCCAATGCGATCATCACCTGGTGTGCGGCCTCCGACCCGGAGAACGCCACTCTCGTGGCGATCGACAAACCGGTCCTGGTGGTGAGCGGCAGCCACGACCGAATGCTGCCCGAGGAGAACGGCATGATCATCTTCCGCGCCCTGCGGAACGCCCAACTGCTGTTCTATCCCGAATCCGGCCACGGGTCACTTTTTCAGTATCCGGAAAGATTCATCGGACACGTGAACCAGTTCCTCTCCGAATAGCGGGTCCGTTGTAGGGCTACGACTGCTGCCCCGCTGGCCGCAGACAGACAACTGACTGATCAAACGGGCAGGCCAAATCTCCGCCGAATGAAAGCGATTTTGCCTATGTCGGTGCTGCAACCTGCCAAAGTGCGGAGTGCTATGAATGGAACGGTTTCAAGCGATTTTCGATGCCCAAAAGGCTTATTTTTCGTCCGGGATCACGCGCAATCTAGAATGGCGTCTCCGGCAGCTTGAACTGATCTCGAGGCTAGTTCGGGAGAACGAGGCGCAGCTACAACGCGCCGTCGCCGACGACTTCAAGACCGCGCCGCAGGAACAAGTGTTCGAAACCCTCTCTTCGATTATGTCGGTGGAGTCGCACAAGAAGCAGCTTCCCTCCTGGATGGAGCCGCTGGAGGTGCCTGTGCCGAAGGCGCTCGCTGCGAGCGGCCATCGCGCGCTGGTCTATCGGGATCCGTACGGCGTCGTGCTCATAATCGGACCTTTCAACGGCCCACTCACACTCCTGCTTCGTCCTGCGATCGAAGCGGTTAGTGCGGGCAACACCTGCATACTCAAGCTGAGTGAGAAACTAGACGCAACGAGCACGCTCTTGCTCGAGCTTATCCCAAAATACTTTGATCCACGCGTGATCGCCGCGGTGTCGGGACACAGGGAGGAGACGGCTGCGCTGCTGAAGCTGCCCTTCGACTTCATCTTCTTCACCGGCAGCACAGCCACGGGAAAAGTGGTCGCGAGGGCGGCAGCCGAGAACCTGACCCCAATTATCCTTGAACTCGGCGGACAGAACCCCGCTCTCGTCGACTGTACGGCGAACGTCGCCGACGCGGCAAAGAAAATTATCTGGGGCGCCACCGCCTGGGGCGGGCAGTGGTGCACATCTCCCGGCTATGCCTGCGTCCATGAGGTGATTGCCGAAGAGTTCGTGGCTGAAGCGAAGAAAGCTCTCCTGGAACTCTATGGTCCTGACCCGAAGTCAAACCCTGATTATTCCAAGATCATAGATGAGGCGGCCGTCTCTCGGCTGGTCGGACTTCTTGACCCGGCGAAGGTGGTGGCGGGCGGGTTCGCAGATCCCCAAGCCCGCTACCTTGCACCCACCATTCTCTATCCGGTGCTGTGGGAGGATCCGGTGATGGCGGAAGAGGTGTTCGGGCCAGTGCTACCGGTCCTTGTGTATAAGGATCTGAACGAGGCGCTCTCCCGTATCAGAGCGCTTCCGCACCCGCTGTCGGCGTTCGTGTTTAGTCGCGACCAGAAGGTAGTCGACCGATTCGTTAGCGAGTTGTCTTTTGGCGGTGGCGCGGTGAACCAGGTGAACATCCACCTCTTCGTTGGCACGATGCCGTTCGGCGGAGTCGGTCCGGCCGGTATGGGACATTATTACGGGAAGTATGGCTTTGATATGCTGACTCATGGAAAGGGCATACTGATCTCGCCACCGGACATCGCACTCGAGCATTTGTTCCCGCCCTATACGGCTAAAAAGGTCGCCGACCTGAAGATGTGGTTCGACTATTGAGCGGGACACGCTGCAGAGGAAACGTCAGCGCTCATGGTCTGAGGCTCGTGGATGGGAGACCCGACAACGACCCCTGCGGACGGAAGAATGTTGACCGCGTCACCGGTAAGCACCCGCGAACTTTTCTTGCGACCCGGTCATTCCATTTTGAAAAGCAGCAACGACGAGCGCACAGCCGCGACCCTGAGTTGGATCCAGGCTGGCTACAATGCTGTCGCGGCATGAGCTTCGTGGCGATCACCAAACGCGTCGTTGGACGCCAGATGGGGAGTTACTGGCCAGTTTCGTTAAACCATGTACTCAAGACACAAGCTCCAGTGAAGAAGTCAACACAGCTGAACCAGATTGGCCAAGCTAATTTCTCGTAAAGCCATCAGGTCGCCTTTCAAATTGATCCGTCGGCTAGCAACCATAGGTGGAGTGCTCGAATGAATGACCTGCTCGAATTCGCCATTGAGGCCCACGGCGGCCTCGACCGATGGAACAGCTTCAGCAGATTGGCAGCTGAGCTGTCGATCAGCGGCGCGATATGGGACATCAAGCAGGTTCCTGGAATGCTGAAGGACAAGACATTCGAGATCGAGACGCACCAGCAGCGTCTGTCAATCACGCCGTTCCCGACGGTCGCCCAACGCACCCTATTTACGCCGAAGCGCGTATGGATAGAGCGTGCGGACGGTACCATCGTCGACAGCCGTGATAATCCGAAGGCCGCGTACGACGGGCATGTTCAAGAAACGCCTTGGGATATATTCCACGTCGCGTATTTCGCCAGCGAGGCACTTTGGACCTATCTCACGTCACCGTTCTTGTACTCTTACCCGGGTTTCGAGACCGAGGAGATCGAGCCTTGGCACGAGGACGGCGAGGTGTGGCGACGGTTGAAAATCACATTCCCGGATAGCGTCGAGAGCCACACGAGGACCCAGGTCACGCATTTCGGTCCCGACGGCCTCATGCGCCGACATGACTATACTGTAGACATCCTCGGAGACGCGAGCGGAGCCAACTACGTCAGCGAATACCGCGACTTTCAGGGTATTATGATGCCCACGCGACGCCGGGTCTACGCCTCTGACGAAAACATGCAGAAAGTTCCTGAGCCACTTTTGGTCGCTCTTGACTTTGGTCGAATCACCTTCAATTAACGTGACGGTAATAATACGCCGCGCGATATTTCATTAATCTATGGCGCGTGGTCATCGAAGAAGCCGGTGTTGCCGGGTCGTCATCTCTGTCGTTCTGATTGCGGTCTTTCCAAAATTATGCAGGCGAGCGATCAACCAGGAGGTCAAAGCGCGAATTTCCGGGACAGTTTTGTCCCAGTCTGAAGCAGCCACGGAGACCTCCGCCCGAACCCGAGCGCAAAGTCGGACAGATGTCTGTGGTGGAATAGCTCTGATTGATTTGTCTCGCCGTTCTAAGGCCACAGCAAGTCAGGTTAGCCGGGCATACTCGACACCCAGCTGGCCGATCCGGCACGATCCCAGCATGGAAACCTTTGTTGGCTTCGACAGCGCGTGGATAGGCAACCCCAAGGCGCCGGGCGCCATCTGCGCGGTTTCCATGGTGGACGGGGCGCCGATCCGCTGGCACCAGCCAGAGCTGGTCGGCTTCGATGCAGCACTCACATTCATCGCTGAAATCACCGCCGATAGCCGCTACAGCCTGGTCGCCCTCGATCAACCGACTATTGTGCCGAATTTGACCAGCAACCGTCCGGTAGAGCGGCTTGCCGGAAGCTTGGTAGGCTGGAACGGGGGCGGCACCCAGTCCTCAAACCGAGGCAAGGTGGGCATGTTCTGCGATGCCTCGCCGATCTGGGGCTTTCTGAACGCCTTGGGCGCCACAGAGGAGCCAGAGATGGCCAGGACAGCCAAGGAGGGCCTGCATCTCGTGGAGACCTACCCAGCTGCTGCACTGCCAACACTTGCCGCCTCAAGTTTCGGCTATCTCCGCGCCCTCAAATACAATCCGAAGCCGCGCTCCAAATTCAAACCGGTCGACTGGGTAACCGTGGCCACTGCAGCGCAAGCAGAAGCCATTTCGATGGCATGCGGCCAGGTCGCTGCGTGGTGCGCCGCAGCCGCGGAAATCCCCCATCCCGTCAAAGCGGACCAGGATAAGCTGGATGCCGTGATCTGCCTGCTGGTTGCCCTTCGGTGGCGGCTCCGACCACGGGAGCACAGCGCAATGCTCGGCGACTTGGAAAGCGGCTATATGGTCATTCCGGCAAGCGCAGAAGTCCGCGCATATTTGGAGACTGCTGCGCGGACCAAGGGCGTGCCGATTGACGGGCGGGTTCCTGTGTAGGTTATCCGTCTGCCCTAGATAACCGCTTAGTGGTGCAAAGCTGGCCTTGTGTGCAAGCGACCACTTCGTGAGTGCTAGACGTGCATGTTCTGTCGACTCGACAGGAGGTACGAAGTCTCAGCAATTAAAGTATTTGCATCGGCGTTATGATATCTGGGCGGCAGAATTATATTGACAGATTAAGCGCCGGAAACGGCATTGATTCCATTTTCGACCGTTTAGGCGCTCTCGCAGATCAGCGCCCGCCGATCTGCTCGTAAAACTCGAAACACGATGCCGCATGGATGTGCGCCGCCGCAAGGGGCGCGCGGCAAACCGCGCGCCCGGCAAGCCGGCTCCGCCCTTGCCCCGGCTTCACCATACGGCCCGCGCGATGGTGTCTCAGAGGCAAGGGACAAGAGTATTAAATTGCGAGGCACAGATGCGACTCATTATAAAATACGATGACGGGTTGGCCGAGGTAGTCGAGGCTCGGCCTGAAGCAAATATCGTCAGCACCTGGATGTCTTTCCGTCCCGGTATTCAACTCGTTGCAGAGCCAAGATTCTGCTGTTGGGGTTCCGACTTTTTTTCGGCTGCTATGAACGAAGGCAATCTCCGGTCGGGCCGCGAAACGCCCTTTGAAGACAAAGGCGCGTCGACAATGGGTTTCAACTGGCAAATCACCGGTTCTGAACAGGAAGACTGCCAGGAGATGATGGCTCGTTGGATCGAAAGATTGGGTGCAGACTTCGACCCGGAACTCACGGCTGAAGAATATTTGTATAGGGGCTTATTGCGCGTTCTTGGAGAGTGCGAGGCTGCAGCCTATGCGAATGATCAAAAGTGTTGGATGTTCTACTTGGACGATCCGCGCGGTGACGCGGCCCATAAGTTGCGGTCAGCTGGCCTCAAACCGAGGTGGTATAGAGAAGATGCTGACCCAACATATTAGTGCGCCAGTTTCGCCTCCACCATGCGCTCGGCTAGAACGAGTGAAGTCTAACCCTTTGTCAACTTTCGAAAGATAGAGATGAAGCCACGAAGTCCGAGAAAGCCTGGAATATCTTCTCCCGGCTAACTTCTTGCCGCGTGCCGTTGGCGTAACAACTCCTGGAGTTCCCCATAGCGCGGTCCTTTTCCCACCTCGTCCACGATCCCCGCATCTATCAGCTTCTGGTCGAACGCAAGCTGTTCGATTCGGCCCGGCGTATCTGACGGCAAAAAACGTCCCTTGAGGTAGAGGACCATACCCTCGGGCTGGTCTACCGTCACCCGAAGGCGCCCTAGATCAACCCGTGTGCGCTCGGTGTAGATGGGCAGACGCGCCGTCGCATTGTTGCACGCGATGAAGGCGACACGGCGGCCGTCCGTCTTGATATCAATAAAATCTGCTCCCTCAGTGCCGCCGCGCAGGACGCCGGCGCATCCCACCAGCACGCGCAGCGTAGCAGTTAGCCGGTTCAAGACCGGCGCGTGCATGCGGAATGTGTTGCCGTCCCGCATCGCGCCTAGGCCGGCTGTAACGGCCGCGCTGATGCCGTCGCGCACAGTGTCTGCCTTGCCGACTGAGAAAAGCAGCGCATTGGCCTCCTGTATGGCTGCGGCGTGGCTGCCGAAGAACGTGCGGAGGTCTCGCTGGATCGATCGAGCCAATGTCGTGTAGCGGGGGGCGCCAGGAAACAGGGTCAACGCAAGATGGATGAGGAGATCTTCCCGACGGGTGGCGGCGGCAGTCGCTAGCTGTTCGCGATTTGCGGAGTCTGACAGGCAGATTTCCACGGCCCGCGCCGGCGCCACTTTTGCGGCACGAAGCCGGTCGTGCAACCCGTCCGGAAATTCGTCGGCATCGAGCACCCGACCGCGCTCCATCAGCGCCGACCACAGGGTATCGAGTTCAGATCTGATGCGCTCGGCCAGTTCCGGGCGGGCCGGCACGGCACGCCGTTCGCGCTCGGGTGGTCGCAACCCGACCGGCCGGACGATCGTGCGGGCCTGGCGCTTAAGCAGCACCTCCTGTTCAAGCTCCTTGTCGCGGAAAACGACAAAGATGCCGGGCGCAAAGGCGACGGGTGACTCGCCGAGCGCCTGCGCAATGAAATCCCTTAGCTCCTGCTGGGCGAAGTATTTCTGGAAGGTCCCGCGTGCGGTGACATAACCGTCGCCATAGGGCTTGAGGCCGTCGAACGTGTATTTGCCCAGCGGCATGACG
>Ga0209067_10000324_pt1 | contig 31682 bp, 25 predicted proteins | sample ColStrG_CSR_2013_FD_187199 | JGI IMG/M metagenome (GOLD analysis project Ga0209067, IMG submission 187199) | Freshwater sediment microbial communities in response to fracking from Pennsylvania, USA - Cold Stream Run_MetaG_CSR_2013 (SPAdes)... | ecosystem: Environmental > Aquatic > Freshwater >... | reverse complement strand
ATCCGGATCCAGCGCAATAATACTGCCCGGATCCGGATAGTGAATTTTTGAAATGCGTTTGGTGTCGGCCAGCATTTCTATTGTTGAACTTTCTGTTCCTTTCAAAAACCATTCACTGCGTGGCGCTTCCAGTTGCGGTTTATAGCTGATCTGTCGGATCATTACACCACCTGGTGGTTTCGGTGCGCGACTGGCAGTGTGACTGTGCAAAAAGTCCATCACATCTCGCCAGACCGGTGCGGCACCAGTCACGCCAGAAACATCCCACATCGGCTGTCCGTCGAAATTGCCCACCCACACGCCCACAGTATATTTTTCTGAAAAACCGATGCACCAATTGTCACGCATGTCTTTGCTGGTCCCTGTTTTCACCGCGGTCCAATAGGGCGTGGCCAGATCATTGGAAAGTCCAAAAGTGACGCTGCGAGCAGCCTTGTCCGACAGAATGTCTTGAATGATAAAGGTGGCATTGGCATCCATGACCGGTTGTTTATCTTCTTTTGCATGGGCCACAAAGTGTACTGCGCTTTTTTTCCCGTCATTGGCCAGTACACGATACGCATTGGTCAATTCAAGCAGGCTCACATCAGCTGAGCCAAGCGCCAGGGAATATCCGTAAAAGTCAGCAGACTCGGTGAGGCTGCTGATGCCTGTGGCGGTCAATCGATTATAAAAACTGTCCATGCCCAGCATGACCAACGTCCTGACAGCCGGCACGTTTAACGAACTTGCCAGGCTGGTTCTGACACTGACATAGCCTTTAAATTCCCTGTCATAGTTTTGGGGAATGTAGAGACCGCTCGTCGTGGAGATATCGATCGGTGTATCATCCAGGATGGAGGCTGCAGTCAGGGTTTTCTTTTCAAGAGCCAATTCATATAAAAACGGCTTCAGAGTTGAGCCGGCCTGGCGAAGTGCGACGACGCCATCTACATCGCTGCGACCTGCATTGCCCACATACGCCAGGACATCGCCACTGTCATTGTCGATCACGACGAGAGCGCCGTCACCGACATTGCGTCCACTTAATGCCATCAACTGCTGGCGAAGACTTTGGCCGGCAAATCGCTGCAGCGAGCCGTCCAGAGTACTGATCACTTTCTCAGAGGGTGTCAATAATAATTTTTGCGCGACGTGCAGCGCCGGCTGATCTTCTCTGTAGTGGAATTTTTTGGCCAGCGCCACTTCGGTCTGAATTTCAATGACACTGCAGGGATTGAGAAGTTTGCGCTCCCTGGCAAGATAACAGGCGCGTTTGGCCACCACTTTGGACGAGGCATTCGGTGAGCGAATCAAACTACCTAAAATGACAGATTCAATTTCGTTCAGGCCCGATGGCTGCTTGTTGAAGAGACCCTGTGCCGCTGCGCCAACGCCCTGCAGCTCTCCCCGAAAAACTACCAGATTCAGATAGGCTTCTAGGATCTGCTGCTTGCTCCATGCACTCTCAATTTCTTTGGCGTCTTGAATCTGCCCCCATTTCTGCGACCAGTTTCTGCTCCCGGCCTTTGGACGCAAATCTTGATTCAGCATCGAGGCCAGTTGCATGGTGATCGTGCTGGCACCGCGCGGACGATCACGAAACAGATTGTCCCAGACCGCTTTGCCCATTGCCTCTGCATCGATTCCATTATGCTGATAAAAGCGTTGGTCCTCTGCCCGAATCAGTGCATTGATCAACGCCGGTGACATGTCATCCAGACTGACCCATGACATCCGGCGCACGGTCTTGTCCACCCGCAGGCGTTGGATCGGTACGCCATTACGGTCAAGCAGCTCGGCATCGGACGATTGATATCCGGCCTTGACCTGCTCATAGGTCTGCGTTGCGCCAGCCAGCACGGGAAGTAAGGCCAGGCTGATTATCCAGAGGGCTTTACGGATAAACATGGAGTTTCTGATTTGGGAGTTCGCCAAACATCTCTGGAGAGTACATTGCTTCAACCCGGGTCTGAGGCAGGCCAAACTCGCCTGCATTGTTGACACGGACAGTATATTCTACGCTCCATTTCCCTTTGGGCACAAATTCAAAATACGCCCGGAAGGCTTCAAAGGTTTTTTCTTCGAAAGCAGGCCACACCCAACCTTGTCGTTTTTCTCCCTGACTTAAAATCTTTGAGTCCCGTCCCAATCCGTTACCTAAAATACTGGCACTGGCCGGAATCGGATCGTCAACAACCACCCAGGTCATATCCGCCTGTGCTTCCAGATCCAGATGCACCCGGTAGACGTCGCCACTGGACCATGTCCCCGAGGTTTTCTGCTCGATCGGCACAATGGTCTTGGTGACTTTGTAGCCGCTTGAAAGAGGCTGAGTCAGAGGTATGGCTGCCAGACTTTGTATGGTCACCCACGGTTTTCCGGTTCCGCTATGCGTGATCGTCATCGACTGGCTTTTTTGCGGCCAGGGCTGCAAATAACTCGCGCCAGACTCATTTTTTGACCAATCCAGCGTGTTGGATGCCGGGCTCAGATTGATCTGTGTCGAACCGGTGACTGCAACCGCTTCGAATTTATCGGAATACTTTTTAATGGCCAGTGTGCCCCACGCATTTGCTACAGTCGTATTCCAGCGTCCCTTATGCTGTCTGCCCAGCGTACCGCGAACCAGTCGACCTATATCATCGTGCCAGCGTTCGTTATCCAGCATGGCCAGCAATATGCGATTGGCATTCACGTCCGAAGATATCATCAACCACCACAAATCATCTTTGCGTTCTGTTGAAAAGCCCATGGTGGTTCCCTGAAAATTCAGCCGTGAACGCAATATCTGCTCAACCTGCAGCATTTTTTCATTCCGCGCCGGAATGGACTGGGTGCGCAGCAAGACCAGATACCAGTCGATCACGGCCGAGGTTGGCCATAAATTGGGTTCAACCGAGAAGGATTCCAGCAGATCTGGCGTGACAAGGTCGCTGCGCGACAGTGCTTCCAACGCAGCCATTTTTCGGATTGCCACATCGGCAGTGGGCATGGAAGAGTTACGTGAAATGCGCCCCTGCACAAAGGCCAGCAGACCCTGCTCCATGCGTTTTCTGGATGGTTCCGGAATCGTATAACCGGCTTCGACCGCGATGGTCAATATATAGGCTGTCAGAGAGTCACTGCCCCAATCCATCATCGGAAAATATTTCACCAATCCGTCCGAATCGAGGTAGGCAGGCAGTTCGCGAATATGATTTTTCCACAAAGTTTCATCACCCAGCGCGACTGCCTTCGATGAGATCTGTTCAAAGCAGGTATAGGGATACTGTTTCATATACTCGAGTACGCCTGGCAATTCATTTCCCAACCGCGGACTGAGGATTGTTTGTATCCCGCCGTGGCCCGGCAGCGCCTGCGATGGAATCTGCACCTGCATGCTGACAGGCTGAGCTATCTGCATCAGTGTCGCCTGATACGTATGGGTCGGCACGGCGAAGGTGACCTTCTGTTTGATGCGCAACTTATCCGAGAAGGATTTATCACTGGTTTGTGCAGCAACGTCCCAGATCAGTTCACCTGTGCCGACAGGAACCGTATAGTCCCAGCTGACATCTTTGGCTTCACCGGCTTCAAGTGTGATGGATTGCTGCTGCAGAATAACCGATTTGTGTGACTTACTTTGCGACATATTCTGCGCGCCACTGACCGTGGCGTTCACCTCTGCTGTAACGCTTTGTGTCGACGTATTGCGCAAGGTGAAGCCGGCTGTGTACCTGTCTCCTTCGCGCACCAGGCTGGGCAGACCGGATAACAATATTAAATCCTGCGAGCTGCGAACATCGATACTGCCGGTGCCGAACAGATCGGCGTTGGCATTGGCAATGGCGACGATGCGAAATGAAGTCAGAGAATCGTTCAGAGGGATTTCCACACTGGCTTCACCGTCTTTATTCAGTGTAATTTTTCCCTTCCAGAATAACAGCGTATCAAACAGCTCTCGGCCGGCGCTTTTCCCGCCGCCGCCGCCATGCGGTACTGCCTTGCGACCAAAGTGACGTTTTCCGATTACCTGCATTTGTGCAGTCGATGTGGTGACCTGCAGACTGCGTTCCTGCATCATGGCTTCAAGCAGATTCCAACTGGTGTTGGGCATTAACTCCAGCAAGCCGACATCGACGGCCGCCAGCGCAATTTCGGCCCTTGGTGGCAGCGGCTTGCCATCTGCCTGCGTTACCTTGATTTGCACCTTCGCCTTGTCGCGTGTTTTGTAGACCTGCTTGTCAGCGCGCACCTGAACAGTCAATTCATGCACCTTCCATCCGACCTGCATTCTTGCAATACCCATTTTATAGGCCGGTTTCCCTAGATCGACCAGCGCGGTAGGCTGTGTGCTGTTGACCCGACCACGTACTACAAAAACGGAAACGTAGACATTTGGCCCGTACTCATTTTTTACAGGAATGGAAAAGACAGGGTTCTTCCCTGACAGATCCCGGATATAGGAATCAATAATACCTTCGCGTTCGACCGTCACCAGCGCTGTTGCGTGTCGAAACGGCATACGCACCTGGAACGTGGCCTCATCGCCTGGCTCATAACGCTTTTTCTCGGGTATGACATCAATGCGGTCATTGTCGCTGGCACCGAACCACCACTCCTCAGAACCTGCCACCCAGGTTTCACAATTTGCATAGGCGAGTCGGCCACTGTCATCCATCGTTTTTGCCTGCAGGATCACGTTACCTGAAACCGGCGCTTTAACTTCACAAAACAGCATTCCTTTGTCATCGGTGCGACCGGAACATGCCGCGCCGAGCAGATTGACCTCAGTCGTGTTTTCAAAAGCGTAGAACCCACCGATCAGGCGATGCCGATGAGAATAGCCTTTGCGTTCCAGGAAATCCACCTGTACTTCAGCATTGGGAGCCGGCTTTCCATTCAAATTCAACACCATCACCTGAAATTTGAAATGCTCTTTACTCACGGCCCAGCCGTCCGGTTTGACACCGATCAGATAGTTGGAGTTCCACAGCGGAATATGGGTTGATACCGCCAGGGTTTCACCATTCGCATCTTTGTATTCAAGTTCAGCAAGCATATCCTGCGGCTTCTGGATTGCCGGTAGTCTATCGATGGCAATCCGGGCTGCACCATTGTTGTCGAGCGACAGCGTTCTAGTCTGCACCGACACACCCTCTAATGCACCGACGCCGGACTCGGAAGGCGGAGCCTCATCGTCACCCGTGTCATTTTCATCTATGCCAGGCACATCTTTGACGGAACCCAGTCTCACTTCTCCATTGCTGAAGGCAAAGCCTTCATAGTCTGAAAACGCCACCTGTTTTTCCTGAACCGAGGTGCGCAGTTTGACGGGCGCACCGGATGCCGCACCGCCAGCCAGATAGTTCAGCTGTACATCCAGACCGAATGCACTCGCCTGTATGAGCGGCTGTTTAGGTCCCTGCAATATTGCCCTCATGGTCGGGACACGGAATGCTTCAACCCGGAACGTGCCGGCTGCATGGGTGCCGATGGTTACGTTGTAGACACCCAATTTAGCACCGGCTGGAATTTGCCAGCTGCTTTCCGCGCTGCCGTTTCCTGACCAAATGAGCGGCAATTCATATTTTTGGTCCGTACCTTCGTGCGTAATTGTGATCTGGGGAACAATTGCGGCGCTGTTACCGACGACCACACCTCTTCGGTTTTTACGCTGCTGAAACAGCGCATTATTTTCATCACTGACAAAGGCAATGCCATTCAAGGTGTGTTGTCTAACCAAATGTTTCATGTGTACCGTTTCGCCAACCCGCAACAGGGTTCGGTCGAATACGGTGGTGACAATATTGTTTTCAGCAAAAACATCCTGCGTCGGCACATTGAAGCGCCAGGTTTCAATACCTCCTTCCCAATTCGACAGCGTGAAGGTCATATCGCCCTGACTTCTTGCGCTGATGAAGTAACCAGGCTGATAGCCACAAACCGAGGGTGGCAGCGCTTCATTGATATGTGCAATCCCGAATTTATCGGCTTTTCCTTCCCATAACGATTTACCTTCGCAATTGCGGACCGCGACATTGGCATTGGCAACCGGCTGGCCTTTATCAAGCGTTGTTACCCAAACCAGCGACGATTCTGCGCCATGTTTGAAATGTGCGGCAAGATTGGTGACCAGCACACCAGACTGAACGAAGGCCATCGCACCATTTTCCATCACAATCTGGCCCAGTTTTGGACTTTTCAATTCCACCACAAAAAATCCATTGGTTTTGAGCGGAATGCCGATCACTTCAAATGCACGAGCACCGCGCGGTTTGGGAAGCGTAAAATTCTTTAGAGTTTCGTCATGACCAAATATGGAATGCTCCATTTGTTCTTGCCAAGTTTCGCCGATATTCCATCCGTTGTTGCGACCGCTCAACCGTTTCAGCCATTGAATAATCGACATATCCTGATCTTCTTCAACGCGCATGACCGCGCCCTGCACAGAAGCCGGTTCTGCCGTAGTTACATCCAAAACTGGTTCGACGTTACGAACCGTCACCGGCAGAAGGCGGTCGCCACCGGCTTCAAGAATGCCAAAGCGGGACGGGAATTTAACCAAAGGCGGCTGCTGATCGGTAGATACTTTCAGAGGAAACAGCTGCTGATTCAACAAATGACGGCCGGCGTCATCGTTCAGAGTCGCAGGAACGGAAATGGTATAAGTAGACTGTTCCGTAAAAGGACCTTTGAAGGTGATGTCAGATACGAAACCGCTTTTCTGGTCGTCAACAAAAGGACGAACGACCTTTCCGTTCGCACCGGTCATCGTAATCAGTTTTGCATCGGCTGTTTTGACTGGTGCACTGAATTCAATTGTCATAGGCAAAAAAGGGATGCAGTGCGCTTTTGCATTGGTACGAGTGCAGCTGAATCTGGCTGTAAATTCTGGTCGTGTTTTGAATACCAGAACCTGATCATGTTCGCTGACGACGCCGTTCAGACTGGCGACCCCTGCTGACCAGTTCAGTCTGACATCCGACTCTGCCGGCAAGGACTGCTTGCATTGCAGCAGTACGATGGGCAGTTTATCCAGTCTTTTGTTGGACAATGCCAGATCGGTTCTCCAGATGCTGCCATGCGCCTTAAAGTAAACGGAAAGATACCGGTCTATGATGCCTTTATGTGATGCAAGCAAATCTTCCCGAAGTTTGCCCTCAATCACACGCACTCCGATTTTTTCATTAATGCCGGACGCTGTGCAATAGACATTTTTTTCTATGGATTGCTGGTCAGCTGATGCATCCAAACCAAGCAGGAAGATCTGATTTTCATCCACGTACGTCGAACCTTCGTAGGGCACCGATTCGATAATGGCAGGACCGTCGGTAGAAAAGGTGTAGGCGCGTTCAGCTTGCACGGCATTTCCGGTCAGATCTTTTAGATCAGGCTTCAAACTGAAGCTGCAATTTACCCCGGCCGGGAGATCGCGCTCGAAGTCATAGCTCCAGTTTTTGCCATCAACCCAGCGCCCAGTTCCTTTCTCGGTACAGGTGGGCTCGAACGGATCCGGCAAATGCATATCCCCAAACGCTACGATCTGTTCAGAAAAATGCACCCGAACCTGACGCACCCCTTTGACAGTCCCTTGCGGAGAAAAGGAATCGACTACGGTCGAGGCCAAAACAGCCGGACCTGACAGGACCAAGGCAACAGATAAGGACCACTTGAGCAAATTACGCATTCCATTTCTCACTATGACAGGTTAGATAATCGGGATGTTATTCTTCTACTTGAACTTCTTGATGAACTTTAAGTGAATTCGGTGTGAAAAATGGGTGAATCAGGCTTTGGCTGTGTTGGCCGGCAGACGTAACACCGCCACTGCACCACCATCCGGATGATTTTCCATCCAGGACAATCCGCCGTGCAAAACAACGATTTCACGCACAAATGCCAGCCCCAATCCGGTACTTTTTTGCCCGGAGTCCGGTCGTCGTAGTGAATAGAACTTTTCGTATACCTGATCCAGCGCATAATCTGGCACGCCTGGGCCATGATCTCTGACTTTTATTTCTATCCAGCCGGTCTCATCCACTACGGTTACATCGATACTGGAATTGGCAGGTGAGAAATCAATCGCATTGGAGACAATATTGGTCAGCGCCTGGTACAGGAAAAATTGGTCACCTTCCAGTTTAAGCGCCGTATCGATCTTCAAGCGCATGGCAATCCTTTTGATTTGCGCCACTGGTTCAAGGGAATGAATGACGGAGACACATAACGCATCGATGTCGACCAGTTGGATGTCGTCCAGTGCCCGGCGCTTTTCAAGGCTGGCCAGTTCCAGCAAGCGATCCGCAAGCAGTTGCAGTCGTTTGACCTGTTCAACAATACTTGACGCGAAGCGCTCTCGCTGTTCTGTGCCGAGCGGTTCGCGCAATAATTCTGCAGCGCCGCGTATGGCAGTCAGCGGGCTTTTCAGTTCGTGGGTCAATGTCTGCACATAGCCTTCCGTATGGCTGCGACCCGCCAAGGCATCGCGCATGTCGTTGAAGGCGGAATAGGTGACGGCTTGAACCCGGCGGCCCAATCGTGCAGGATTTCGGTAGCCTTCCTGACGCACGATACGCCATAAATCTGAACTTAAGCCGAAGGGTCGGGCCAACCAAACTGTGATCACAATCAATAAAATCAGAAACGCCGCCACGTTAATCAAGCCAACATAGAGCAGTTTTTGTCGTGCGGTCGTGACGAGTTCATATTGCGGGGCAACCGGTTTGCCAATGCTCAAGACGCCAATGATCTCGCCATCCGTGACGATGGGCGCTGCAACATACATCACGCCGGTTTCGGGCCGGTCCGGATCAACCAGTGTAGTGCGGGCACCATATTCTCCGGCCAACGCCTTCTCGACATCGCGCCAAACGCTGAAGTCTTTCCCTGTTGACTGTCCCAGTGAATCATAAATCACTGTCCCTTTGGCATCGGTCAGGTAAAGTTGAAAATCAACATAACGCTTTGTAATCCCAAAAATATGCGCTTCAAAGCGTTTCTTCTCAACGTCCGACAGAGCATGCTGCAGTCGGGACGGGTCCAAGGTTTTGTTCTGAATATCTGTTTGAACAAAAGACGCCAGCAGATAGGCGGTGTCAACCATGGACACTTCGGTGGCCTCGCGATAACGGGAATCGATGTCGGAGGCGACCCGGTACAGCAGCGCCACGATAAGAAACGCAAACAGCAAGACGATGCCCAGATAGATGCGGTTCCGCTTGCTCACACCGACTCTTTAAACGAATATCCCATGCCGCGATGGGTTTGGATGGGGTCAACATCAGGCGAGATTTCTTTGAGTTTGCTTCTCAGCTGTTTGATATGCGCATCGACGGTACGGTCCAGACTGACATCCGGATTATCCCAGGCCATCGTCATGAGTTCATCACGGGAATAGACCTGGCCGGGCTGACTGACCAACGCAACCATCAAACGGTATTCGATTTTGGACAGTTCCAGCTGTTGCCCAAAATACCGGACAGATTTTCGATGCGGGTCGATCTCGACAACAATTTTTGGCGATTTCATTTCGGCAGTCAAATTCTCCTGCAGTGCCCTCACCGCTGCTCGATTGACCCTTCTGAGTACGACCCGAATCCGCGCCGATACTTCCCTTGGGCTGAACGGTTTGGAAATATAGTCATCGGCACCCAACTCCAGCCCGACGATCCGGTCAATTTCCGAGGTGCGCGCCGTCAGAAACAGAACCGGTATTGACCAAGTGCGTTGAATTTCACGGAACAGGTCGAATCCGTTGATATCCGGCAGGCCGACGTCCAGCAGAACCAGATCAAAGTTGGTTCGGTTCAACGCAGACAATGCGTCCTGCCCGGTCACATACCACTCGACCGCGAAGCCATCGGTAGTGAGTGCATAGACCAGGGTGTCGGCTATGGCAGGCTCATCTTCGACAATAAGAATTCGCATGATCATGGAAATTGTTCAGATTACAGTTTATCGAGCTGCTGTCTGGCATAAGTGGCCCCCGGTGAATTCGGACTGAGTTCCAAAAATGTTTGATAGGCTTTTTTGGCTTTGTCACTGTCGCCAACGTGCAGCTGCGCGTCACCCAGATTGAGATACGCAATAGCGCGCGACGGATCAATTTTGACGGTATTTTCAAACCAGCGTGCCGCTTCGATGAACTTGTCCTGCTTGTAATAGACAAAGCCAAGATTATTGGCTGCGAGTGCAAAATCCGGGCGCAATTTCAGCGCTTCGGTAAACTGTGCTTCGGCTTCGGCGTATTGTTTTTCCTTGTAAAGCTGTAAGCCACGATCATTGGCATGTTGCGCCCTTTGGCGTGCAGATACCGGTACGGCGACCGGCGTCACAATTGTTTGAATTGTCCCCTGCAAATCCTTGACCTTGACCACAGGCGCCGGGTTGGCACTGTTCGTTTTTTCGGCGACCACCGGTTCGGTTCTGGCCAGCTCCAGTTTGGTATTCAATGCAATGGCGTCGCTCGAGAGTTGAGCTGTCGCGGTATTGATATATTCCATTTCTGCGGGCAGTTCGAACACAAAATCACCGCCTTCAGAACCTGGCAGGCTGCCAAAGGCTGGCGTTTGCTGCGAGACGGCCGCGACCGCCGGTGCAACATAGGCAGCCAGTTCCGTTGCCGTGATAATGCCGTCACCATTCAAATCTGCCTTTCCTGCCAGACCCTGCAGCAACGTCCAGGTAAAAACGGAATGACCGTTAGGCCCGCCATCGGCAACCATCTGGTCGGTGCCGCCGGCTGTCAGCATTTGTCGACCGATTCGCTTGGCGTTGTCACGTAGGTAGTTCGACGCACCGCCACCGCGGGTCAAACCAAGTCCGCTGTAGCAGGCGTCCATCACAAAAAATACGTGTTTGGAACTTAAGCTCTCAGAGATATTTTGAATTTCGGTCATGGGGATGGCATCCGCAGCAAATTCGTTCGGATCGGAATCAACCGGAACGATATAGCCCAGATCACGCCCGGAACTGAGTTTGCGTGTTGCGCCATGGCCGGCAAAAAAAACAAAGATCCGGTCGTCTTTTTGCACGTTGGCATTGGCGAATCTGTCGTGAAATGCTGCAAGTATTCCATTGCGCGTGGCTTCACCGTTTTGCAGCGAGAACACGTGATCGGACGGAAACCCCAGTTTTTCAATCAAGATTTGCCGCACTCCCTGCGAATCCTGCACTGCGTACTGCAGCTTGGGCCATTTGGCATATTCATTGATGCCGATCACAATTGCCCAGGAATTGCTGTATCCCGGACTGATAGAAACCTTTTCCTGCGGAGCCTTGTCGCTCTTTGCGACAGTGAAGCTTGAGCCGTCCCATCCGGCGAATTTATACCCTTCGGCCACCAAACGGTCCAACACAACGGGTAGCGCCTTGACAGCACGATCGTGAATATCATGGAACAGAATAATGCCACGGCCTTCTTTTTCTACTGCTCTCAATACGCGGTCCGCGATGGAACTTGGAACAGGATCAGCCCAATCCAGCGAATCAATATTCCACATTACTGATCTCAGGTGGGCATTTTCCAGAGCCTTCAACCCTTCCTGATTGTGCGCTCCGTAGGGAAAGCGGAACAACGGTGAGCGGTTCTCATCCATCGCTTTCAATAGCGTATCGGTATTAAAAATCTCGGTGTGCAGGAGGTCGCCGCTTAATTTGGATAACTGAGCATGGGTGAAACTGTGATTGCCGATCACGAAACCGGCGTCGTGCAGTTTTTGGCTGATTCTGGCTACAGCCGACAGCTTTGCAATACCTTCGGCATTGATGGAACCCAAATTCTGTCCAACATTGAAGAACACCGCTGGCGCATCATACTGCTTCAGTATTGCGGCAATTTCTTCGGTGTATTGCTTGTGTGGTCCGTCATCAAAGGTGAGCACGATCGTTTTTGGCGGAAGCCGGTTACCAAAAATCTCGCCTTCTGGTTTACCGCCATCAGATTCACTGACGGCAGGTTCCGCTTTGACATCGGCAGGCAATACCGTGCCGTAGTCCTTTAGTATTTGCTCGCGCGAATACAACTGTTTTAAGTGAACCACATAGGCATTCCATTTTTCTCTTTTCAGAACGATGCCGCGTTGATCAAAGTGGCTATAAATCTGTCCCAATTCTTTTTCATAATTGTGCTCAATTTCATTGAGTGCTTCCAGATCTTCGGAAATCCGCTTATGCACTTTGATTGCGGTCAGGGAGGTATCCTTTGTGACCGAATTAAGTAATGACGCCAGCACATCTTTGAAGGCAAGTCGATCAGCATCAAACAGCGTATTGTCCGATTCGACGTAATCAAGCAGACCGTTGAGGGTATCGAAACGAGCAGTCTGACTGGAAGTCACGAACGCATCCAATGTATTTTCCAGAGCAGCGATTTTTTCCTGGTTTTCATGGAACACTTCCTGACCAACTCGAACACTGGCGTCCAGATCTTTTTTCGAGAGCTGGTCTTCGTTTGCAAGCAGCACGATGATTTTTCGGTAATTGGACAGTATTTCTTTGAATTTGCCTGAAAGCGTTGCATCGCTGGTCGAGGTATTGGCTGGGACAGTGGTTGTGTTGGAGGATCTGGAGCGATAAAACAGAGTGCCCCCGACGGCGATTGAAATTGAGAGCAATGTGATTGCCACTAATTTAATAATTTTCACTGTTTGGCCAATGTAGAAGTAGCGAATGAGGGCCAAGTGGAACTACCTGCTCTTGTTCACCTGGAGAGTCGATTCTATCGCATAATTGCAAATAATCAACAAATGGTGCTGAACAACATCGCCACGATGCTTCAGATTCTCTACATTACGGCGCAATTCGCCGATGGTTTGCACTGCCAGGTCAATTTCGGACGAATCAACGGATTCAAAAAACTTCCGTACACCTGAATTCATATTCCCTTTTTTCTAAGTTTGCTAACCACATTCACTTCAAGTAAATATAACAATGTCAGTCCTTTTGGTGACGATCAAAAATTAGAATCCTTACCGGCATTGGGCATGCTCTTTAGCACATCGAGAAAAGAACGCCGCTTTGGTCGTTGTAAAACCTTCGTTAAAATTTGCCGATGTTCCGCTTCGGCGCTTCGACCATTCGCAGCTGCAAGTTTTTTAATGCCAACGCGACATCTTCGTCCACGTTCCTGACAATCAGATTTGTAGCCATTGGCCACCTCGGTGATTTGATTGCAAAGTAATCGTTTTACGCCTCGGCGCAATCATTGCAAGCAAAGTTTTGGCGAATAAATTGATGTTTTCGTATCTACAAGTGTTGGTCTGCCTGCCAGCATCCCGGGTTCAGATAGTAGACTTCTGATATTAAATGTTCAAGTACTGACCTGCCATTTTCCCTTGAACTACGTGTTATTTCTTAACGTGATTGAATTATCAGACAGGCTACGGTAGATGGATGGGCGCGGCTTCGAGCATTCTCAAATCGCTTTCTAAGCCCAGAAAAACCCAGGTACAGGATCGAGAAGGCATTTCAACTGGATGCAAATAAAAACGCCGTTTTAATTAAAAAGCTTTACATATCGGATTTAGTCCTGTAGTCTTCGCCCATGGAATTTTATTCCGTAGATTTGTCACTACCAACTATATGCTAGGCCGAATTGATTGCCGCACTCGTTACTGATGTGCGGCTTTTTGCATTTTCAGCCCTGTGGCTTCGACGGCAACAGCCTGTCATATTCATTCTGCACCATTGCATAGCACTCACAAACCTTGGCTTCAATCTTCGCACGATCCAAAACATTTATCCGACCGCGCGCCTTTTCGATTGCTCCATCCTTCTGAAGTTGACCAATTGTCTCGGTAATACTCTCCCGTCGAACACCCAACAAATTTGCCACCATTTCCTGAGTGATCACCACTTCGGAGCCACGTAACCGATCCAGGCTCATCAATAACCATCGGCATAACCGTTGTTCAGTAGTGTGATGCTGATTGCATACTGCTGTTTGTGAGGTTTGTGAAATCAAGGCCTGCGTATAGAGCAATGCCAGATGTTGCAATTTTCCGTCAAGAGAAAACTCGAGCTTCATGGTTTTCCGGCTCAGACGGTAGGCAGCTCCCGCACATTGCACTTCGGTGCTGCTTGGCATGCTGTCGCCACCCATAAAAATCGATATGCCTACCAAACCCTCATTCCCAACCAATGCAACCTCACTTGAAGAACCATCTTCCAGCGTGTAGATCAAAGAAACAATGCCGGAAATTGGAAAGTGAAGATAATTAACATGATCCCCGGACTCAGCCATCGTCCAACCCAATGGCATGTCGACGAACTGCAATTCTGGCAGCAGACGTTCGTAGTCCTCCTTTGGTAATGCACCCAGCAGCATATTTTGTCGCGGATCTGGAGCATTCACTGCTGTTGTTTTCGTCATAGGTAAATTTATTTTCTATTCGATTGGAGATCTATTCGACTCGAAGTCGCGGCAACGGTCGGGGGAAATGCGCCATGCATGCAGGGAGTAAAAACAAGGTAACGGACTTTGGTGATTTGCTGATTGTACAGGAGTATGATTTTCTGTAAGCAATATATTGGTCCCATGTGATTTTCGCTTGCTCTGGAAACTTCCCCCTGTTCACCAATCCGGAACAGGTTCGCCGACTATCAGATAGACAATGTTTTTACTGTGCCGGCACTGTGCTTTCAACGAGCTTGGCAATAATCAATGGCAAGATCACCGTAACAAAAATAATGATCATTTTTGGGACTGGTCCTTTATTTTGGAACGCATTTAATTTATCCCAAAAAATCGGTCTGATGTCGACTGCCTGTTTGCCATCTTTCGGACTGTATTTGTCGTAAATCATTTGCAAAACCAAAAATGACCCAGCGCAGGACAGCGCAATATTGACCAAAAATTCTCTTTGGTTGTACGCCGGCACAAGAATCATGGAAAGCAAAAAATTGGCAACTGTCACCAATCCAAAAATAATCATCGTATTGTTACCTTAAAAAAATCGGGTGAAATTCAATTGATGCGGCCCACTGTCATATGGGCCGCTGATAACGACGTCATGCCTCCTTTCCCGTTACCGACGAATATTGTGTCAATAGTCCATTTCGGCAGAGGCCGGCAGCGCCGCAGGTTTGCTTTCCTTCGGCGCCTCAGCAACGGTCGCATCGGTGGTCAAAATCAACCCTGCAATCGAAGCCGCATTCTGCAACGCAGTCCGGGTTACTTTGGTCGGATCGATCACGCCCGATTCAACGAGGTCGCCAAATTTTCCGGTTGAAGCGTTGTAACCAAAATTACCGTTACCTTCTTCCACCTTGGCGATCACGACCGACGGTTCATCACCGGCGTTGGCTGCGATGGCGCGCAGTGGCTCTTCGAGAGCGCGCAGTACAATCTTGATACCGGCATCCTGATCGTGATTTTCTCCTTTGAGGAACTTGATCAGGGTCCTTGCCCGCAGCAACGCGACACCACCACCGGGAACAATACCCTCCTCAACCGCAGCGCGGGTTGCATGCAAGGCATCGTCGACCCGGTCCTTTTTCTCTTTCATTTCAACCTCGGTTGCTGCACCGACTTTGATCACTGCCACACCGCCTGCAAGTTTGGCAACCCGCTCCTGAAGTTTTTCGCGATCATAGTCCGATGTTGCCTCTTCGATTTGGCGACGCAGTGTGGCGACACGTGCCTTGATCTTGCTTTCATCTCCGGCGCCATCGATGATGGTGGTATTTTCTTTCTGGATGACGACGCGCTTGGCACGACCAAGATCGGCCAGCGTGGCTTTCTCAAGCTGACCACCGGTTTCCTCGGCGATGACGTTCGCGCCTGTCAGGATTGCGATGTCTTCCAGCATTGCTTTACGCCGGTCACCAAATCCTGGCGCCTTCACGGCAGCCACTTTCAGTACGCCACGCATGCTGTTAACAACCAAGGTCGCCAGCGCTTCACCATCGACATCTTCCGCAACGATCAGCAAAGGACGCCCTGCCTTTGCGACTTCTTCCAGCACCGGCAACAAGTCCCGAATACTGGAGATTTTTTTGTCATGCAGGAGAATGGCCGGATCTTCCAGCACGGCTGTCTGCTTGTCAGGATTGTTGATAAAGTAGGGGCTCAGATAGCCACGGTCAAACTGCATACCCTCAACCACTTCCAGTTCGTTTTCAAGCGACTTGCCGTCCTCAACAGTGATCACACCTTCCTTGCCGACTCTTTCCATGGCTTTGGCAATAATCTCCCCGATGGCACTGTCCGAGTTGGCAGACAGGGCACCCACCTGGGCAATCTCTTTGTTGGTCGTGCACGGTTTCGATATGTTTTTTAACTCATCAACAACCGCACTGACCGCCCGGTCGATACCCCGTTTCAAATCCATCGGATTCATCCCAGCGGTGACGTACTTCATTCCTTCCTGAACAATCGATTGGGCCAGAACGGTAGCCGTTGTGGTGCCGTCACCGGCCACATCGGCGGTTTTGGATGCGACTTGCTTGACCATTTGCGCGCCCATATTTTCCAGACGGTCGGCCAGTTCAATTTCCTTGGCCACCGAGACGCCATCCTTGGTGATGACGGGTGCACCAAAACTGCGCTCCAAAACCACATTGCGTCCTTTCGGACCAAGGGTGACTTTGACCGCATCGGCCAAAATGTTGACGCCTTTGACAATACGGGCACGGGCACTGTCATGAAATTTCACTTCTTTTGCAGTCATGATTTTCTCCTGAATTCAAAATTAAATTTAAGCGGCTTGCTTGAGTTGATCGAGGTTGCCTTCCAATACGCCCAACACGTCTTCTTCGCGCATGACAAGGAACTCTTCACCGTTTAATTTAATAGTCTGCCCGCCGTATTTGGCAAACAGGATATGCTGACCAGGTTTCACCTGCAGCGGACGAAGGCTGCCATCCTGCAGCAGGCGACCGTCACCAACGGCAACGATTTCACCCTGCTCCGGTTTTTCGGCAGCAGCATCTGGAATGACAATACCGGACGCGGTTTTCCGCTGAATATCGACACGCTTGACGATAATCCGGTCGTAGAGGGGACGAATTTGCACAATATTCTCCTTTGCGAAATCAGATTATGGAAAGGGACTGGCGCACCGCACCGACCGCGGATTGCAAAAATGATTCAATGCAATTTTTGCGGTCAGACTGGACTAGAACCTGCAGTCACGCCAGGCCGGTGAACCTACCGGCGTTCGGAAAAATAGGGTTGGTTTTTTTGATTTCAAGAGGCCAAAATTGCAGAAATTTGCAAAAATTTAGTGCCTTGCTTACGGCAAAAAAAGCCGGGTATTTTGACCAAGCCGGTATCTGGTAGTCGACACCCTGTTGCCAACCGGGTCAAGTGCCGAAACCGGACAGGGCAGCTCGCGCCCACCCTGCTGATTTAAACTTTCATCGATGGCCGTGCCGGACCAGATTCCGGAATGCACAGGTCGAAATTGCCAATGCACGTAGCCAATCCGGCTGCCCAGTTCCAGCAGCTGATCGAGATCGGGCGCCTCGGTCAACATGGCCTGTTCAGGCATTGCAGGGTGCCGGGCAAAGGCCTGATAGCATTCGAGCTCTTCTTGGGGCCGGGCTCCGGCATCGTTACATGCCCGCTTCTCGGCTCTGTCCAACTGCCACGCACCAAGCTGCCATGCCGCGTCCAGCATTGCTTCATCCAATATCCGCACCGCTGCCCAGGCTTCATTCAGCTGCAGCGCAGATCCGGGAACTGATTCGACAGGGGCATTGCGAACTTTCCGGTCAGGTGCTGAAGGGTCTCTGCGAAAGCCGTGCCAATGCAGCGTCAGCAACAGGGGCGTATTGGGTAACGGTAGTGCGGTCAGGCTGACCGCGAAGAGGGGTGTATTTACAAAACTGACTTGACTGGAAATGGTTTCAAATAAATTCATATTTGTCCTCCCAAGATTCGAAAGCACAAAAATTTTAACAAAACCGAATTAATATGCAAGCGGGCAGGTCAGTTGCAACGAATGCAAAATAATTTTAAAGACAATGCAGACTATTGAATCTATCCGCGACCGGTCAGTCGATAGAACGGGGTTAAAGGAAGTCCGTCTGCCAAATCAGAAGACGAACTTCCAAATCCAATCAGGATCAGAATTTATGACGGATTCCAACTATGAAGGCATTGGTTGTAACGCCTTGTGATAGAGCGCCCTTTCCCCCCGCCGTTACCGGCACGCCATATTCCGGCGCCATATTCATATTACTGCCGACGTTGTTGACGCTGGCCATATTCAAATACAGTTTGGTCCGCACTGACAGAGAATAGTCCGCACCCAGCACCGTCATGGTTGCGTGATTGCCGGAATTTTCCTGATCCTTCAGGTTGTAATAACCAGAGGTCAGTCGCAATGCCGGTGACAGTTTGTAACCGAGACCCAGACTGATCATATCCAATGTGCCCGATGTCAGCGCACCACCGAGGACGGCAGGATTTTGGCCCGCGCCGCTGCTGGATGGATTGGTTCCTCTGAAATACGCTCCTGCCACGGAGAAAGCGCCGTCCGTGTACAAGCCACCGACCTGTATCAATTGATTTGTGTTGGTCCCGGTCGGGTTGACCGAAGCACGCACACCATTATCGTTGCCGTTGTAGATCAGTGCATCAAATTTCCAGTTTTCATTGGAATAAACCAGCGTCGCAGCGGTCTGACGCAACGCCGAGCTGTTACCGGCCACACCACCCATCGTGATTTCCAGCGACGCAACCAGGCCGCCCATCACCGGGCTGGAATAAACAATCGCATTGTCGTTGTACAGTGCGCCGATCGACGCATTGGAATTGGCACCGGAGAAGCTGCCGGTGGCACTGTTCATGCCCACCAGCGCAGTCAACCCGCTGCCGAAATACGCACCTTCACGCACATCGGTGCTGGCAAAAGCGGAAAAAATCGGTGAAATGACACGACCCGCCTTCACGGCACCAAACTCACCCGACAGTCCAACATTGGCCTGCTGATTGAACATTGATGTTGAACCGGCACTGTTGGGACCGCCATTGGTGCCGTTGGCAGAATTGAAGTTGCCCTGCAAAGCAAAGTTGGCTTTCAAGCCATCGCCAAGATCTTCGCTGCCGCGAACACCCCAGTAACTGAGTGCTGTACCACCGTCCTTCATTTCAGTCAGGTGACCCTTTTCGCTCGGATTGGGGATATAGCCCAGGGCCGGGTTGGAAGTATTCGATTCCGATATGACACCAACGTCGATTGCACCAAACAGCTCGACCGCGCTTTGTGCTGCTGCTGACAGGCTGACTGCCGACAGACCGGTCAGGGCAATCCATTTCATGGACTGCGCGACCTGTGATTTTTTTTGATTTCCCACCGTGTTCCTCCGTTGATTATTGTAGTTGGCGTGAGCGTGGTCATTTGCACAACTGATACTCACACGCTGTTTATCTTCGGGGAAAGCGAACCTGTCTGTCCAATGCATATTAATTTGCTTTTCCATGCAAATAAATTATGAACAATGCTGCCGGCGATTGACCTGAGAGCGGATCCGCCGGCTGAAGACGGCAATTCAGGCCGGGCCAGAAACAAGCCGGCGCATGGTGGAAAAAATCTGCCTGTCATACTGATGCAACAGTTCAATAAAGCGCGCTTCACTGCTGGAAAGTTCACGCCGGCCCCGGTAAGCCAGCGCCAGCGAAAAATCCATGCCGTAGTCGAACGGCGGAAACGAATGCAGCCGACCTGAGCGCAATTCATGTTCAACCACGAACAGTGGCACCATGGAAACGGCGTCGGAATGTAAAACCACATCGATCAGAATGCGCCACGAGTCACATTCCACCGTGGCCAGATCGTGGGCCTGCCCGGCCAGCTCCGGAACCGTTGCGCGCAATTTGTTCCTGATACTTTCGGCCATGCCATGCGTCATTCTGGGCGCGGCCAGCGGATAAGAAAACATCTCGCGCATGCCGACTTTTTTATTCGACTGCAGCGGATGCCCTTTGCGGCACACCAGCGCCATTGGATGGTGTGACAGGTCTTCAATTTCGAACTGGTCGCGGTCGGTCAGCAGCGACTTTTCCATCACGATGATGTCCAGTTCCCCGTTCAGCACCCGTTCCGGCATCTCATGATACGGCGCCACTGTGACGCGTACCTTGATACGCGGATGCAGCTGGTTCAACAGGCCAATGGCAGGACCAATCAGGCCGGCAGCGCCAAACATGCCCACACCGATACGCAGCTCACCCAGCTCCAGTCCCTTGATCATGGTAATGCGCCGTTGCAGCTCGCGCTCGGCCTGATCCAACCGGCCGGTATGTTCGAGCAACAACTGACCGACTTCGGTCAATACCAGTCCGCCGCGCTGCCGGTTGATCAACTTGGCACCGACGCTGCGCTCCAGTGCCTGAATGCTGCGGGTCAACGCGGGTTGGGTCAGATGGATGGCTTCGCTGGCACGGCCAAATCCGCCGTGGTCAATCACGGATTGCAGATGGAATAGCTGTCGGGGATCGAGTTTCATGATTTTAAATTATGGAATACAAACGTAACATGCATTAGACAACATGCCTGATTGTCCTGCAAGATATGAATCGCGGCCAGTTCAGCGTCTGCAAATTAAACAATTACCAAGAATTCGTGGCGCAATTAAATAAACGCCGACACGGATCGAAACAGGCACGGGAGACAGCATGGATGTTCAGGAATTTGATTATGTAGTCGTCGGCGCGGGATCGGCCGGCTGCGTGCTGGCAGCACGACTGACCGAAGATCCGCAGGTAACGGTGTGCCTGCTGGAAGCCGGCGGCCCGGATTCGAGCGTACTGATTCATGCGCCAGCCGCAGTGGTTACCATGGTGCCAACCAGGATCAACAATTATGCCTACCAAACCGTACCGCAACCCGGTCTGAATGGCCGCAAGGGCTACCAGCCGCGCGGTAAAACGCTGGGCGGTTCCAGCTCGATCAATGCCATGCTGTACGTCCGGGGCAATCGCTGGGACTATGATCACTGGGCCGAACTTGGCAATCCGGGCTGGAGCTACGCCGACGTGCTGCCCTTTTTCAAACGCGCTGAAAACAACGAACAGTTTGCCGACGAATTTCATGGCAGAGGTGGTCCTCTCAACGTCACCTATCCGCGTTATGACAGTGACGTGTCGGAAATGTTTATGCGCGCGGCCGCCGAGAACGGTGTGGCGCGCAATCCCGACTACAACGGCGCCACACAGGAAGGTGCTTTTCTGTATCAGGTAACACACAGGAATGGCGAACGCTGCAGTGCCGCCAAGGCATATCTCACCCCAAATCTGCAACGCCCCAACCTGAAGGTCATTACCAATGCGGTCAGCGCAAAAATTGAACTCAGCAATCGAACCGCCACCGGCGTGCAGTTCTATGTTGGCAATGAACTGAAGTCGGTCAAGGCACGACGCGAAGTCCTGTTAAGCGCCGGCGCATTTGGCAGCCCACAGTTGCTGCAGCTGTCGGGTATCGGCAAGGCGAACCAGCTGGCTGCCATGGGGATCACACCGCAGCACAATTTGCCGGGCGTCGGCCAAAATCTGCAGGATCACATCGACTATGTGCAAAGCTGGACCGCTCCAGCCGACAGCGCAACATTTGGCGCCTCACTGCGCGGCATGAAAAATGTCGCCGGTGCGATTGGTCAGTGGCGCCGCGAGCGCGCCGGGATGATTACCAGCACTTTTGCTTCCGCCGGTGCTTTCATCAAATCAACGCCCGACGTTGCCCTGCCCGACCTGCAACTGGTTTTTGTGCTGGCTCTGGTCGACGACCATGCGCGCAAACCACATCTGCAACACGGCATTTCCTGCCATGTCGATGTACTGCGACCTTACAGCCGTGGCAGCGTCAGCCTGGCCAGCACCGATCCGCGCAGCGCACCGGTGATCGATCCGTGTTTTTTGAGCGACGAACGCGACCTGCAACTGCTGCTCAAAGGTGCTCAGCTGCAGCAGCGCATCATGGAGTCGCCACATCTGGCCGCGGTACGCAGAAAGATGCTGTATCCGACCGCCGCTGCCGATCTCAAGGCACTCGAGCAAGACATACGCAACCGCGCAGATACGCAGTATCACCCGGTAGGCACCTGCAAAATGGGCGCGCAGAATGATCCTCTAGCGGTGGTGGATGCTCAATTGCGCGTACACGGCATACAGGGACTGAGGGTGGTTGACGCTTCCATCATGCCCACCATCGTCGGCGGCAATACCAATGCTCCCACCATCATGATCGGCGAAAAAGCTGCCGAACTGATTGCAGGCGGCCACTAACCCATCACAAGAACCGAGACCATGAAACGCATCCTCATCGCCGCATTGCTGGCAACCGCCATCGCCAGTACTGCCATCTACATCAGCCACTCACGCAACAATGTATCAGTCGTCTCCAATGGTGCTGCCACGGCATACACGATGCAGGTCAACGCTGACTTCGCAAACAGCCTGCAGCTGTCCGACCCGGTTGACTTCGAGGAAGCCAGGCGCGGCCTGATCGCCACGCCAACCGGCACGATACAGAATGCAGACGGCAAGGTGCTGCATGATTTCGATGCCTATCAATTCGTCAAGGGTGAGGCGCCCGCGACGGTGAACCCGAGCCTCTGGCGGCACGCAAAACTCAATGCTGAAATTGGCCTGTTCAAGGTCACCGATACCATTTATCAACTGCGCGGCTTTGATATCGCCAACATGACCATTATTGAAGGCAAAACCGGCTGGATTATTGTTGACCCCCTGACCTCGCGTGAAAGTGCAGCGGCCGCCATCGCATTTGCGCGCCAGCATCTGGGCGACCAACCGGTCAGCGCCATCATTTTCACCCACAGCCATGTAGACCATTTCGGTGGGGTGCTCGGGGTTATCAGCGCTGAAGAAGCTGCACGGCGCGCCATTCCCATCATCGCCCCGCAAGGTTTCATGCAGGAAGCCACCAGCGAAAACATTCTGGTCGGTACCGCAATGGGGCGCCGTTCAGCGTACCAGTTTGGCAGGAATCTGCCGCGCAGTGCGACTGGCAATGTAGACACCGGTCTGGGTAAGGACGTCGTTTACGGCACCTTTGGCTTGCTCAAGCCAACTACATTGATTTCGCAGCCATCGGAACAATTGACAGTGGACGGCGTGCGCATTGTTTTCCACAACGCGCCTGGTGCCGAGGCGCCGGCCGAGATGACCTTTACCGTCCCGGACCACAATGCCTTCTGCGGCGCAGAACTCATCACTCAGACCATGCATAATCTGTTGCCGATTCGCGGCGCGAAAGTGCGCGATGCGCTGGAATGGTCCAACTATATGGATCAGGCCATCGATCAGATGGGTGGTATTGATGTCATGTTCACCCAGCACACCTGGCCGGTGTGGGGCAATGAACGTGTCATCAACATGCTCAAGCTGCATCGCGATACCTATCGCTACATGCATGACCAGACCGTGCGTTTGATCAATACCGGCTACACGCCGCTGGAAATTGCCAACATGGTCAAACTGCCCCAATCTCTGGCCAGCCAGTTCGGAGCACGTGGCTATTATGGAGACGTACGACACAACGTCAAGGCGATCTATCAGTTTTATCTTGGTGCATACGACGGCAATCCTGCTGAACTCAATCCCTTGCCTCCGGTCGAATCATCGCGTCATTATGTGGAACTCATGGGCGGTGCGGACAAGGTGATCGCCGCCGCACAAGGTGCCTATGACAAAGGCGATTATCGCTGGACAGCTGAACTGCTGAACCATGTGGTGCTGGCCGATTCCGGCAACAAAACCGCCAGTGAACTGCTGGCAAAAACCTATGACCAGCTGGGCTACCAGTCCGAGTCTGCCACCTGGCGCAACAGTTACCTGACCGGAGCCAGTGAATTGCGCAATGGCGCACCAGACAAAGGTGTCAGCCGTGCCGACTTCGCCGCCATGCTGTTGCAAACACCGATGGAGCGGTTTATGGAAGCGATGGCCGCAGGACTCAATGGCCCCGACGCCGACGGCAAGGACTACAAAATCAATCTCGTGCTGACCGACATCAAGGAATCGTATGTGATGTGGATAGAAAACGCGGTTCTGCACTACCGCAAGACCGGGCAGGCCAGGGATGCCAATGCAACGTTAGTGCTGACGAAACCGATGTTCATCAAAATGATGACTGGACAGGCCGGCATCAAAGACGCCGTCATGAGCGACGACCTGAAGGTGGAAGGCAGCAAGCTCGATCTGATCCGTTTTCTGTCACTGATTGACCGGCAACCCGGTACCTTTGGTATCGTCACCCGACCAGCTCACTGACTGTCAGCCGGCAATCCGAAAAATGGCCGGCATATTCCGGGTAGAAACCCCCTCCGGATTTTTGGCACGTGCTGCGTTAAAAGCAATTAAGGAAGATCAGCAACAAGCTGCGGCATAAAAATGCAATATTTCAGATGTAGTCGTTACGACTTGATCTGAAAGCCACCAGGTTTAAATCGCTTCACAAAAAAATCCAAGAATGTAAGACTGGAACCCCGTATGATTTTCTACAGACTCGATTTTCAGGATAATTTCTTTCGAAGCGCACAAGGCTCGACCAACCCGGCTTCGATGAGCAGCAAACGCCACGCACCATAAGGCATGGGCTTATGCCCAGATGATTCAGTCGACGTTTGCCACCTTCTTACCGTCTCGGACGACACCCCCACCACCTTGGCCACTTCGGAACCTTTGAGCCCTAGCTGACGAATGACAGCGCGAACGTCGGCCGGCGTCGGTGGTTGATACTTCGGGTCCGTGTACAGATGCAGTGTATGGACATTCAGGTCGCCCGTTTGCTCTGCGTTGGTGCCAGAGCCCTTCTTTTCGACCATCTATCCACTCCCTCATAATTCGCCCCTTTTCGCAAGGGAACGTGTTTTTGTTCCAGATACAATTATGTGATCCAACAGGTTGACGTCTATGGCGTGCAGCAGCTTTTTGACATTGGTCGTCATCAATTTATCATTCTCCGACGGCACCGCTTCACCGGTCGGGTGGTTATGATAAAAGATCACCGCCGTGGCGTTATGTCTTAAAGCTGATTTGACGATTTCACGTGGATAAACACATACCAGTTCTTGCTAGGCGTTTTCGAATTGAGCACCATATGAGAACGGATTGGGTCCAAAATTCACGGGCTTGAAGCCCCAGTTGGTCGATTGAGATCTCTCCCTAGATCGTGCAATCAATCATTTCACATTCAAAGCTCACAGACTGAGCTTTGAAAAAAATGGACGATAGATCACTGAACTTCATCCTCTAATCTTGTCTAACATGGTTACGAATTGATATAGCGAAAGGCCCATTGTGCTTCATCGAAGCCTACACGCCACCGGGCACCCCCTGTCCATTTTGATGTAAATTATATCAATCCAACGTCTGTAATTGCACCTTGAAAATCAGGACACATTAAATGAAAATACAGTTAGCGTCAGATCTCCATCTGGAATTTTTACAGAAGCGATTTCCAGGAGAATGCATTATTCGCCCAATTCATGACGCTGATTTATTGGTTCTTGCCGGCGATATTGCTTGCGGCACGCAGGCTATCGATTTATTCAAAGACTGGCCCGTACCAGTCATTTACCTTGCGGGCAATCATGAATTTTACGGGCAGGAATTTGAAGAGACACGCGATGAGCTCCGTAACAAGGCAGAAAAAACTGCGATTCAATTTCTTGATAACGACGCTTTTGAATTTGAGGGCATAAGATTCCTGGGTGCTACTTTGTGGACAGACTATCGCCTCTACCGTGAATATACACAAGATCAGTCGATGCGAATTGCTGACAAGTCATTGAATGACCGCCGCAATATTTCCACCAGGGAAGGTGCCTTCAGCGCAGCTATGGTACTTAAGGAGCATGAGCAGTCTCGCTCCTGGTTATTCAGCGAGCTGACAAAACCGTTCGATGGCACGACCGTTGTCATCACTCATCACGGCCCTCATCCATTATCGGTTCACCGGCGTTACGGAAGGGATCCAATAAGTACGGCATTTGTGAGTCAACTGGACGAGCTTTTGCCCGAAGCTGACTTTTGGTTTCACGGTCATGTTCACGATTCGTTTGACTATGTTGTGGATGGTTGTCGTGTAATTACAAATCCAATGGGTTACGCATACAACCATCGGGATGCGGCTTCGGTTGATGATTTGCGATTTGAGAACAACAAATTTCTGCCGTCGCTCGTAATTGATGTTGCTTCATGATGCGACATATTTCAAGTCGCAAATTGGATGCTTGAACGTTGCCGCGGAAATCGAGAACTGAAGGAGATGCGGCTAATGCGCAAAATGCTATAAAAGCAAAGCTTGAGCAACGCTAAAAATGAATAAAAGTGACCGATGAAGCCAGGATTCGATTGCGTTGGTCGCGTTAACTGACGTGCAAGTAAATTTCCCAATGTTGTTGCAATCAAAGGAAAGTTAATCTAAAAACAATGGAGATTGTTGAATCTATCCATGCCCCGAATCTGCCGGTCGGGGCTGAATTTACATTTAACAGGTAGCGCAAAAATCATTAATTACCACGGCCAAGTTATCTACCGCGGCCATGATTGACATCTTGGCCGTGGTAGATATAATGGCCATGATAGAAACCAGAGGTACCAAGCATGATCTTATCTTTCTCATCCGAGAACCGAGCCAAGAACGCGGAGGTTCTCATAGCCGATATATTCGAGGCCAACGGCTGGGATGTTGATCGTTCGCCAGAATACGGAAGCAAAAGCCCTGACCTGATTATCCGCCGGGGTGCACAGTGCTATGTTGTGGAGGTTAAAGCACTCTCAGAAGGACGTGCCGATCGAGTGATTCCGATACTGTCACAGGCAATCCTGCAATCACAAGCATATTCTCAGGATGCGAAGAATGCACGGCCACTTGCCGTGGTATCAGTAGAGAATGCATCTCGGGCCCTGGTTAAACAGTTCGGGGCGTTTGCTGAAAAATACGCACCGAATATAGCTGTTGGGCTCGTTTCCCAAAGTGGACTCAGGTACTTCAGGGGTGCAGGTCTGGAAGAACTGAACGCCGAGCCGTCGGAGCTGCAATGGTACGGAAATTCACCATCGAATCAACCTGTCAATCTCTTTTCGGATCTCAACCAGTGGATGTTGAAAGTACTGCTGGCGCCCGAAATACCTGAACACCTGCTACAGGCACCGAGACAAAAATATCAGAACGGTTCCGAACTTGCCGAGGCGGCCAAGGTATCCCCCATGAGTGCTTCCCGTTTCGTGCAACAACTACGCAACGAAGGGTATTTAGACGATTCTTCACGGTATCTCGCTCTTGTACGTCGCCAGGAATTATTCCAGCGTTAGCGCTCTGCCGTGATGCGCTCTGTGCCAGAACTACCGATGAGGTTCCTCATTCGTGGCTCTATACAGAAGCAAATCGGCAGCCTTCAGGCAGGCAATCACCAACAGTCTTGTCTGGCGCTATTTGGAGCCGCCGAGGCACTGGGACTCGGACACGTCAGTGGTGTACCGCCATATCTCTATGTGCCAAAACTCCCTCGGCCCAACGACAAGAATTGGAGAGCACTGGCAGTCGCCCCGCCTTCAGATATGCCGGACCTCATTGTCCGACAGGCACTTTCACCGTCATCCGTCTTCAGAGGTGCCATACAAAAAGACGGCTTGATCGTCTCCGATGTCATCCAAGTCTGGTTGGATGTCGTCAATCACCCATCGCGTGGTGAAGAGCAGGCAAACCTGATTTATGAAAAAGTCCTTCGTCCGATTGTAGACAATAAATGAACGACCTGGATGCACTCGCGAAACTCGCTCAAGCGCTGTCTCCGTGGCGGGACCACCTTGTATTTATCGGGGGATGGGCACATCGAATCCACCGATTCGACCCACGCGCCAACAAGCTGGAATACCAACCAGTGTTCACTCGCGACACCGACCTGGCGTTTGCCAACAGAGCGCCAATTGAGGGAGATATCAAAACTGCCCTTGTTCAACATGGATTCAAGGAACAGTTGGCAGGTCAACATAAGCCACCGGTGGCACACTACACCTTGGGTGACGAAAACGGCGGGTTCTACGCCGAATTCTTGACGCCACTGGTTGGTAGCGGAATCAAGCGGAGTGGAGAGCCGGATGCGACCATGAAAATGGCGGGCATCTCAGCCCAAAAGATTCGTTATCTGGACATACTTCTGGTTGACCCTTGGGTGATCACTCTGGATCCGCAATTCGGCATCCCACTTCAGTCATCGATGGATGTTCAGGTTGGAGCCAATTGTGGTGATCTCTAAATACAGACCGCCGCCGTCAAATAGCTTATATGGCTTGTCTTTTCGCTTGGCATTTTTGACCTGGGTATCGCTTAATGGCGTGATAATTTTAGGCATTTGGGGGCATCCAATTCAGATAGGTGGGGGCATATCCCCTACCATGCCCCGAAAAATGGCGGCTGTCAACGAACACTAAAAACGCTTAGCGAACAAAAAACCCGCATCAGCACAGGGCTAGAGGCGGGTTATTGTACGTTACGGTACATCTTAAAACAAAGAATTGGTGGGATAGGTGGACTATGATAGATCTCCGAAAACCAATGAATTCGATAGTTGTATTGTTTTCAAAAATAGAGATACCCTCATAGGTACCCGTAAAAATAATTGCAGCAAATTACTTTTTTTGCCCTAACATTTGTATTCAAATTGCATCAACACTCCCGCAGCAATTCAGATCACTAATATAAATGCATGGCTCAGAAAAAGGAGAATCACCGTGTCGATTCAGTCATTTTCAAAATCAGCAATTGACGCTGAATTTAGGACTTTGGATTTGGAAATAACACATGTCAACGTTACCCTAAGGAAACTTCAGGAAAGACGTAAGCTTCTAGAAACTGAATATTCAGGTCTTGACGACACCGTTGCATTCCTGGCTTGGGGTAGCGGTCGAGGCCGACTAATATCTAAAGCATTAATTTGTGATGGGAAGCCCGGATATTTTTGTGTAGTACGTTGCGGAGATAGACGCGATTCACGGGATTGCATTATATTCGCCTGCGCCCCAGATGACGATATCATTATTACAGATTTAAATAGATTAAATAAAGAGGGAAAGATACGACTAAAATCCAAACCGATGAAGTATGACGGAAATTCTGGATATTTTTGCGTGAAGACTATCGACACAGGGAAGATTCAAAGAGACGCCATCGTATTTGTTTCTTCATCTCAAGAAGATATAGTCATTACAGATCTAGAGATGAAGGTTGACGAATTGGGACTACCTGTACCTTCTAATCCACCGAAAAACAATAGAAGATAGTTCTGAAGTTGTTTGATTTGAACAATCTTTTTTTACCCCTTCCGCATATTTTCAGTCTCCAACAGTGACCAGCATAATTTCAATTAACTATGGCACTGTATTATCAATCAGAGAGTTTTAATGTCGTTTTAGGCACTTTAAGACACTTTAAGAACTCGCCCGGTCACAGATAGTAGATGATCCATTCTGTTCCATCCAACGCGATGGCTAAACAAACTAATGGATCAACACTATGTAGACAAAAAAATCCTCCCACCCAAAGTTTCAGTTTCCCATCTTAATTAATACAGTGCGACCCGAAGCGTCAAAACAAGGTCCCGCACATCAGGTCTGATGCAAAAAATCAGATGCGACGCTCGGTACTATTGGCGAGTGCGTGGCTACGTTCTTTAACAACAGATGAATTAAAGGTATCAATGACTCTAGATGAGATTCAATATGTCTTGAGCGTAAAGGATTTTTGCAAAATCATTGGTAAGTCAAAAGCATGGGTATACGCTGAATGGAAACGTGCAGAAAGTGATTTACCAAAGGGTTTCAAAATTGGCAGTTCACGACGCATCCTAGGTGAAGCAACGGTCGCCTATTTGAAATCCAAATCCGGCGCAAACGATAACTAATTTACGGCATCGGCAAGCGCTATGCCAAGAACATTCTAATACTGTTTAGTAATTAATCGCTCCGTAGATCGAGTCCTTTTCTTATTGATAGGAAGAGCTCCGATTTTGCTAGCAACTTGTGGCCCTGAATCCAGGGTGCAACGTTAAAAAATATTGATCTTGAAAGGAAAAAAACATGGACGAAGTATCTATAGTATTTGGGGATTTTTGGCAGGAATTAGAGGACCTTTTTGACGGAAATGCTGTTAAAAGTCTGCCCCAAAAAAAACGTATCGTAGGACCAAACGACCCACGTCGACAGCCACGGTCCGAAGAGGTACGGGAAAAAATCTCAAACTCGCTGACTGGTTATAGACATCCCAAAATTTGGTGTGAATATTGCGATGCAAAGGGTGGTAAAAATTGGATGATGCGTTTCCACTGTGAAAATTGCACGCAAAAATATGTTTGAGCGATATTTTGCTTACCTCCGTCTATTTAACGGAGGTGTAACAAGGAATTCCGTGCAGAGTATTTGCCATTTATCGTTATTAAGAAGCAGCGCAAAATGGCGAAGAAAATACGAAAAAAATTTTATCAAACACGGAGCGCCTAGGCGTTCCATTTTTTTAGGAATCGGATTATGAATGATGGCTATTACTATACATCACAGCGACACAAAAATGCTATACACCAACGTCTTGATAATCTTCGCAGAGTCCTTTCGGCACTTAAACCTGCTAAAGCGGCGCAACGAATTGCAATGTTCAATCTAGTCTTCAAAGACATCGTGGTTCAAATATCGCGTCAGGTCCCGCTGCAAGACATTCTGTTTGAGTTAAATAGTGCAGGCATGAACCTGACCATGAGCGAATTCAAGGCAATGTTGAACGCGGAGCGCAAACTTCGTAACAAATATGATGAAAAAATCTCTTGTGCTTCCTGCGGTGCGATTCTCCAGTTGCCATTCGTCTCTGAGTTTCATTCGACTCTTAACTGCCCAGAACAGATTAATGAGACAGATGTCGTCCAACTGAACGTTACTCCAATTTAAACCACCCCACGCCCAGTCGCTGCGTACTAAATCGAACTTTTTATGTCTACCGTCATATTCCCCTAATGGTGCAACCAAGGGATATGGTGGTTAGATCTATTAAGTTGTGACCGCAGCATGCCCCTGATGCAAATCCAATATGAGAGGTTAAGCGATGAATAAATATACGAACAGTTTGCCAATGTTTTCGCCAGGTAAAAATAATTTGCTTCCGTATCCGAACAACACTTTTTATGGAATGTTGAACGAGATCTATCGCGTTCTCATCATCGCCGGTTTGGCCGCCGAACTGGTTGGTACGGTTTTAATTACTGTCATTTCGTTCTTGACGCAGGGGGTCGCGGATGTTGTGTGGCCAAATGGGATGAGGCTGCCCAACGGTGTTAGCTGTATGGTGATTGCTCCGTCTGGTTTCGGCAAGTCAGTAATTTTGAAAATTTTGATGAATCCCATTGAGCAATGTTTATACCGCCTTTGTCAGATTGACCAAAAGTTTTTGGATTTTTTAATTGAAGATGCAACACGCGAGGCAATAGTGGAAAGCTTGGCTCGTTTCCCGGTTGCAGGATTAATTACAGATGAAGTTGGACAAATTCAGCAACTATTTCGGCATCCGGCAACGTTGGCAAAGCTGTTAGACGGTGCTTCAATGCGAAATGCGCGTGTGTCAACCGGACGCAAGGCGTTATATGGTCAACGGTTCATTATGCTGTTGGCGCGCACCGAAAATTGACCAGATAAATCCATATTTTTCCATCGAAAATTGACCAGGTAATTACTGTACCCTGCTGATTTTTTAAGCAGGGAGAAATAA
>Ga0209067_10000323_pt1 | contig 31817 bp, 26 predicted proteins | sample ColStrG_CSR_2013_FD_187199 | JGI IMG/M metagenome (GOLD analysis project Ga0209067, IMG submission 187199) | Freshwater sediment microbial communities in response to fracking from Pennsylvania, USA - Cold Stream Run_MetaG_CSR_2013 (SPAdes)... | ecosystem: Environmental > Aquatic > Freshwater >... | reverse complement strand
CGCTGGGGAAGGCCGTGACTCCGCCCAGCGACAGGCCCAGTGCGGGCTGCTGGCCACGCCGGTCGGGAATCTGGAAGCCGCCGCTGGACTGCGAAAGTATGAGGCTCAGGCGATCGCTGCCATCGATGACATCTTCCAGGTAGGCAAAGGCGTGGGCCTGGCGCGTGCGGTCATGCAGCGGCGTGGCACTGCCATCCGGCGACTCGATGCCCAGGCGGCTGATGAGCGCGTCCGCCGAAACAAAATAATGCAGGCGCTCTCCCGCACCACCGTAATTGATGCTGGGCTGGACGGTGCCACGGCTGCCTCCGTAGATTGAGAGCGTGCCGCCCGGGTCCAGTGCCCCGCTGCGGGTGTTCAGATCGATGATGCCCGCCGTGCGCAGGCCGTACTCGGCGGGCAGCGCGCCGGTGATGAGTTGCAGCGAGGAGATGAGGCGCGGATCCAGGGACTGGCCAAAGCCGCTGATGCCTTCGGGCAGGATGATGCCGTTGAGCCGGTACTGCAGGCCGTTGTGTTCGCCCCGGACATGAAACTGCCCGAAGGAGTCCTGGGCCACATCCGGGGCCTGCATCACGGCCTGATTGAGCAGGCTGTTGTCGCCGCCCGGCATGGCGGCAATGGCTGCCGCGTCTATCGTATAGACGGAAGCGCCGATCTGGGTTTCTATGCCCGCGCGTGCCTCGTTGAGGCGGCGCGAAGTGACCTCGATGGATTCCAGTGCGGCCGGCGCCTCAGGTGCCGGTAGATCAGGCTGAGCGGGCACAACCGGCGCCACCGGGTCCGGCGCGGGCGGCGGTGCCTGCTGGGCATGCAGCCCGGCGGGGGCTCCTAGCAGCAAAAGGAGGGCGCCCGCAGCAGGGAGGGCACCCGCCGCGGCGCGGCGGTAAAAGGGGGAAACCATGCACAAAACTCCGAATCAGGGGAAGGGCCGTTGCCAGGCGCCACACCAGAGTGTGGGCAGGGCAAGGGCAGGAACCATCCAGAATCAGAGCGGGGTTGGTGGTCCGCGACTGCGCGCGGCGAGCAGAACCGCCACTGGCAAGCTGGCCTGCGCTGCCAAGGGCGCGTCGAGCTCCGGCAGCTTGAGGAGGAGCTGCGGCAGGGCGGGCGCCATGGCGCCCGCAACATGCGCAAACTGGAAACATTTGTCACAACCGGCCGGCGAATCCTGGGGTGACTGCGTGGGCTCGCGATCGGTGGACGCCAGGGTGCTTGCGCCCACCTTTGGGCTGCCGTGCACGGTGCCATGGCCGATCGCGTGCACCAGCGCCGCCTGCTGGGCAGCAAGGACCAGGAAGGAAACCAGCAGGCAAAGGACAACGCGGCGCATGATTCCAGTCTACCGCAGTGCACCCTGGGCTGCGGATACGGTCGCCAGGAGCGACGCCGGACAGCGCGGCGGCCCGTGGGCATAATGCGCTGTTATGAGTGACGCACACCCCACCGACGGCAAGCCCCCGATCTGGCAGCAGGACGACGGCGCCCCCGTGTCCTGCCTGGAAAAGATCAAGGTGCTCAACGAAAACTACGCCGAACTGCGGCAAACGGCGCAGGACGCGTTCGAGGACGCGCTGCTGATCGGCTGCAGCGAGGCGCAGATGCGCAGCGCCCTGCATGCCCTGGTGGATCGTCTGGTCAACCCCTACCCCGCGGATCGGCGCTCCGGCCCCGGTGCGGCAGGCCCGGCCTCCGACCGGGATTGAGCGGCCGGTTTTGGCATGCTGGATTTTGGGTCGGCTACTGGCGGCCCAGCCAGGCGGCGCCCCGCACGCCGGAGGAGTCGCCGTGGCGGTTGCGCACCAGGCGCGTACGGACCGAATCCGAAAATACCCAGCGCCCCCAGTGCTGCGGCACCAGCGTGTACAGGGCCTCGATATTGGAAACCCCGCCCCCCAGGACGATGACGTCCGGGTCCAGGATGTTGATCACGACCGCCAGCGCCTGCGCCAGGTGGCGGGCGTAGCGGTCGATGGCTTTGATGCAGGACGCATCGCCTTCGAGGGCATGCTGCGCAATATGCTCGGCGCTCATGCGCACATTGGACAATACGCCGGCCGTCCAGGCGTGGTCGGCCTCCAGTGCGGGGCCCGAGAGTACGGTTTCCACGCAGCCAAGGCGGCCGCAATAACAGGGGCGCGGGGTATCCCGGCCGGTTTGCGTACCCAGGAGCAGGGGGTTGTGCCCCCACTCGCCGGCAATGCCATTGGGGCCATTGAGCAGCCGGCCATTGACCACCAGCCCGGCCCCCACACCCGTACCCAGGATCACGCCCATGACCACCGTGGCACCGGCGCCGGCACCATCGCTGGCTTCGGATAGCGCAAAGCAGTCGGCGTCATTGGCCACACGCACCGGCCGGCCCAGGCCGACCTGCAGATCGGCGGGCAAGGCCCGTCCGTTGAGGCAAACAGAGTTGGAATTCTTGATGAGACCGGTATCGCGCGATACCGCCCCGGGCGTTCCGATGCCGATGGTCTGGGCCGTCCCCCGGCTGCGTTCCAAGGCCTGCACCAGGGCGATGATGGCCGCCACCGTTCCCGCGTAATCGCCGGCCGGCGTGGGAACGCGGCGGCGCTCCACCACAGCTCCCGCCGCGTCCAGCAGCGCAATTTCTATCTTGGTACCACCCAGGTCTATCCCGATATGCATGGCGCTCGGCCCGTCCCTGGCAGCCAGTCTACGTTTTTCGGACTACAGCGTCTTGAGGCTGTCGCTTTGCTGGCGCAGCTGCTCCAGGAAATGCTCCAGTTCCTGGCGGCGCGCCGGCATCTGCTTGCGCCCGGCCGGGCTCAGCACCCGCGCCGGCACCTGGGCCAGATTTTCCTCCAGCATGTGGACGGCGGCTGGTCCGTCGGGGTCCCCGCCGTTGGGATCCACCAGCGCCAGGATGCGGGCAACGCCGATGGCGCCGAGCCAGTCGAGCGCGTCGGCATCGTGCAGGTACAGTGCCTCAGGGCCCAGGGGTTCACGCTCGAACATGTGCGTGCGGATCGCGCCCTGAACCGCAGCCAGTTTTTCCATGGGGAAACCCGTGCCCTCCAGGACGGTGCCGACGATGCGCGCGCCTTCGTCGGCGTGGTCGACCTTTTCCTTCTCCCAGGGGGCAAAGGCCGCAATGTCATGCAGGTAGGCGGCCGCGTAGAGGACGTCGTCATCGAGCGCCACGCCGTCAGCCGCCGCCAGTTCGCGCGCGAGCGCGTAGTCGCGCTGGGAATGGGAGTATCCCCAGGCGGGATTGTGGAAGTTCTTTTGGGAAAACTGGCGTACGGTCTCGCGCCAGGACGCTGTGGCGGTGGCCGCAGAAGCTTGCGCAGGGCCTGAGGCCACAGCGGCGCCCGACCCGGCGATCAGGCCCAAAGCCAGCAGCGCGGCCGCAAGGCGGGTGCCCTGCAATGGCGCACGGGCGCATGAGGACAGGCCGAGGCGCGAACTCATCGGGCACCTGTCGTGGCGGGGGTGGGCGCAGGCTCCGGGGCGGCCGCCTTCAGGTAACGATCAAACCAGGACAGGTAGCGTTCGAGCCGGTCCTGGATGTAGCTGGGGCGCGTAAAGAGGTGGAACTGGCCGGGATAGACGGCCAGCTGCGTGGGCACCTCCAGCGTGCGCAGTGCCTGGTACATCTGCTCGCCTCCGGCGATGGGAACATTGAAATCCTTCTCGCCTCCCACGAAAAGCGTAGGGGTATGGATGCGGTCCGCGTGGAAGAAGGGATACGACAGGTGCATCCAGAGCTCCGGGCTCTTCCAGGGCGGACCCAGTTCGGCGTTGTACTGCAGGATGTACTGGTCGCTGCCGTACATGCCGATTTGCTCCGCGCTGCCGGCGCCACTGATGGCAGCTCGGAAACGGCCGTCGCTGGCAATGGTGTAGTCCGTCAGGATGCCGCCGTAGCTCCATCCACCGATGCCCAGCCGCGCCGGGTCGGCGATTTTTTCGCGCACGGCAAAATCCACGGCAGCCAGCAGGTCCGCTACTTCCTTGTTGCCCCAGTCTGCGGCAATGGCGCTGGCCCAGTCCTGGCCGCGCCCGCTGGACCCGCGGTAGTTGATCGCCAGAACCACATAGCCATGCGCCGCGAACCACTGGCGCTCCAGGGCCAGCGGGTAGGTGTCCACGATGAGCCCGTGCGTGTCCTGCATATTGGGGCCGCCGTGTATCCATAACAGGGTGGGATAGCGTTCGCCTTCCCGGTAATCCGGTGGCAGCGTCATCAGTCCGTGTACCTGCGTGCCGTCGGCGCTGGCAAAGGCGATGTCGCGCACGGCGCCCAGACGCAGACCGGCCAGGGCGGCATCGTTGTGGCCGCTGAGTTTGCGCAGCCGGCCGGTCTCCAGGGCATAGATCTCCGGCGCACTGTCATCCGTCGAGGCGACGACATTCACCTTGCCACCGCCCACGCACTGGTCGCTGACCGTACGTGGGCCGGCCAGGGTCGAGATAAGCGTGCCGCCACGCAGGATTGCCGGATACTGGTTGAGGTCGTCATCGACCAGCACCGCAATCTCGCCGTCGGCGCCCACCGCCGGCGCGAAGAGGGCGCGGTCCAGCGTCTCGGCGAGGATCCGCGGCGCGCCCCCCTGCACCGGCACCAGCGCCAGCCGATCCTGCTGGTAGCTGCTCAGGCGCGCATCGCGCCCCAGGGTGTAGCCGAGTTCCTGGCCGTCGAGCGTCCAGAAAACGGACTGCCGGTTGGGTGTGCCAAATTCACCGACGAGGCGCGCGTCCGCGCCAGCGTGCGCGTCCATGACATAGAGCTCACTGCTGCCGCTGCGGTCCGGATCGCTCTTGCGCGTGCTCACGAAGGCCAGCTGGCGTGCGTCCGGCGACCACGCGGGGCTGGATTCGGCGTAGCGCGGATCGCTCGTGAGCTGCACCAGCTTGCGCGTGCTCAGATCAAGGACAAACAGGTGCGAACGTTCCTCCTGACCGACGTAACCCTTCACGTCCTGCTTGAAGTGCAGGCGGTCGATGAGGATGGGGGGCGCCACCTTGGCCGCCGCTGCGCCCGCGCCCGCCTGCGCCACGAGCACGAGGCGTCGGCCATCGGGCGACCATTGGATGTCATCGATGTCGCCCAGGCCTGCTGCCAGCACGGAGCGCGTGCCTGTGCGCCGGTCCAGCAGGTGCAGTCGCGGCGAATCGTCCGCGGACCGCGAGGACAGATAGGCCAGGCGATGGCCATCGGGACTCAGGCGTGGCGTACTTGCCCGCTCCTCCGGAGGCGTGAGACGGATCGGCGCGCCGCCCGTGCGCGCCACCAGCCATATCGAGGAGATGCGCTCGTCCGCGCGGCGGTCAGAGCGTGTTACGGTGTAGGCGATGGCTTGGCCGTCGGCCGAGCAGGAAGGACTCTCGACCGTCAGGAAGCGGTAGATGTCCTCGGAGTGCAGGGTGCGTGCCGGCGGGGACGCGGCCTGAACGGTCAGGGGCAGCAGGCCCGCGGCGACCGCAGCGCCCAGTTTGCACAGGCGGCTGCCCCGCCAGGCATGGGCCTGCCCGGAGCGCGAAATCGGGCGCAGACGGCGCGGGAAACGGATAGCGAGCATCATGGGTGCAGTGCCAAAAAAGTGGGTCGGATCGTGCGCGCAGGTATTGGAACATTTTTACCGCGGGTAATGCCAGAATCTGCCTTGCGCTGTTGCGACTTTGACGCACCCGCTACTCTCAACAAGGCTAGTGCGACAGCGGGTACGGTGCAGCGCCGGGCGCCTTTTCAGCGGGAGTTCCCTCCTGTCGATTCTCCTTCGCAGGAAAAATGCTGCCATGTCCCCACACTCCCAGACCTCGTCTATTGACCTTGCGCGGGCCCAGGCACGCGCGCAGCCCGGCATTTTTGGCGCGCCGCTCTCCCACGCCTTGAGTCTGGAGTTTCACTGCGCCAGCGATGACGCGTCCCGGCTGCGCGCGCTGCTGGGGGCGCTGGATTTTTCCGGGCCGGGGGCGCGGCTCGTCGCCGGCCTGGGAGCAAGGCTCGCCGGGCGGCTGGGGCTGGCACCCCGCGGCCTGCGGGAACTCGGCCCCGTGGGCACCGTGCCTCAGGGGTTTGTGGCAAGTCCGTATGCCCTGTGGCTGCTGGTGCCGGGCAGCAGCAGCGGCGGCGCCTACGCTGCCGCACAGGAGCTCATCGCCCTGCTCGCGCCCGACTTCACCTTATGCGAAAGCACCGGCCTGTACCGCTATCGGGACGGGCGCGACCTCAGCGGGTTTCGTGATGGCACCGAAAACCCCCAGGGCGATGCAGCACGGGATGCCGCCCTGCTGCAGGACCCCGGGTATTGCGGTGGCAGCTTTGTGCTCGTGCAGCGCTTCCGGCATGCGCTCGCCGAGTTTGCGCGCCTGCCGGTGGGCCAGCAATCGCTGGTGATCGGTCGGGAGCGCGAGTCCGACGAGGAAATTGCCGCCGCCCCGGCCTCGGCTCATGTGCGACGCACCGCCCAGGAAAGTTTTACGCCCGAAGCCTTCCTGTGGCGCCGTTCCATGCCCTGGGGCACTCCCCTGCGGCAGGGGCTGCAGTTCATAGCCTTCATGGCCGATCTTGACCGCGCGGACCAGATGCTGCGCCGCATGGCAGGCCTTGAGGACGGCATAGCCGATGCCCTGCTGCGCTATACCCGTTCCGAAACCGGCGCCTATTACTACTGCCCGCCCCTGGCGGCGGAAAGGCTGGTCCTTGACCCGCTCTGAACCGCGGCGCCCGAAGCCGGCGACCCCCGACACCACAGCCCGGCACCGGCCTTCAACCCGGCTGCTGAACCGTCTGCGCGCGGCGCGACGTATCGGTTTGGTCCTGCTGCCGCTGGTGCTGGGCGCGCTGGGCCAGGACGCGGTGGCCTGGGGTCCCGTGGGGCACCGCACGGTAGGCGAGATTGCCGACACGCTGCTGGATCCGGCCGCACGGGCTGCCGTGGCCGAACTGCTGACCGATGACCGGGATCGGGACGAGCGTCGCTCCGGCCGGCACAGCCTTGCGGATATCGCCGACTGGGCCGACGAAATCCGCGGCACGCCGGCGGATCACCCGCACTGGCATTACGACAACCGGCCGGTCTGCCACAGCGAGGCTGCCGGGGGGCGCGAGGCGGCGGGCTGGTGCGCGCGCGGCGAATGCGCGACGGCACAGTTAGCCGTGCAACTGGACATCCTGGCCGACGCGCGGCGCCCGCGCCGCGAGCGCAACGAAGCGCTCAAGTGGGTGGTCCATCTCGTGGGCGACCTGCACCAGCCGCTGCACGCGGCAGACCTGGCCGAAGGCGGCAACCTCATACACGTGCTCAACGACCGGCACGGGGGCGGCGCAGCGCATGATGGCGCGCACAGCGGCGGCAACAGCCTGCACGCCTACTGGGACAGCCGGCTGGTCTCCCTGGCACTGCACCCCGAAAACGGGCATCTGCCGCACCGCACGCAGCTGCGTCTGGCGCGCGAAGCCCAGGATCTGTCTGCCGAGCAGATCGACGCACCGGCGGAGCAGTGGGCGGAAGAGTCGAGCGAGCTGGCGCGCACCTTCGCGCTGAACCTGAGCAGCATCAGCTGTGATGCTTCCTTGCACCGACGCGCGTTTCCGATGGTGAACCTCTCCCACGACTACCTCAACCGCGGCAAGGAGGTGGTTGAACACCGTCTGGTGCTGGCGGGGGTGCGCCTTGCGCATGTGCTCAATGCGCGCCTGGCGCCCGGAGCACAGGTCCGGTAACACAACGCTTAAGGTTTGCCCGGGATATTGCGCAGCCTGTCCAGGCGATCGGGGGTCGCTATTTCTTGCGCGCAGGCCGCTGCCACTTTTCCAGCCAGACCTGGCGCGCGCGCGCCACGGTAAGCCCGCCGGCGGGCACTTCCTTGCTGATGGTCGAGCCCGCGCCTATCGTGGCGCCGGCACCTACCGTAACGGGCGCCACGAGCACGGTGTTGCTGCCCACGTGCACGTCCGCACCCACCTCGGTGTGGTGCTTGTTGATGCCGTCGTAGTTGGCAAAGATGGTGCCGGCGCCAATGTTGCTGCGCGGCCCCACGTGGGCATCGCCCACGTAGGCCAGGTGGTTGGCCTTGGCGCCCAGCTCGAGGTGCGCCGCCTTGATCTCCACGAAATTGCCGATATGCACGGCGTCGTCCAGCCGTGTTCCCGGGCGCAGGCGCGCATACGGCCCGATGCGCACCTGGGCCCCGACCTGCGCGCCGTCAATGTGCGAATAGGCGTGCACCACCGTACCGGCACCCAGCTGGCAGTCGCGCAGTACGCAGTAGGGCCCGATCTGCACGCCGTCAGCCAGCGTCACCGCGCCCTCGAACACGCAGCCCACGTCGATGCTGACGTCGCTGCCGGTACCCAGCGTGCCGCGCACGTCCACGCGCTGCGGGTCGGCGAGCGTCACGCCGGCTTCGAGCAGGGCGTCGGCCGTCCGGCGCTGCGCGATGCGCTCCAGCTGCGCCAGCTGCGCCTTGCTGTTGACGCCCAGGGTCTCCTCGGGATCGGCCGCCAGGCTGGCGCTCACGGCCATGCCCTCGCGCCGCGCCGTCGCCACGATATCCGTCAGGTAGTACTCGCCCTGGGCATTGTTGTTGGACAGCGCCTGGAGCCAGCGCACCAGAGGGGCGGTGGGGGCGACCAGAATTCCGGTGTTGACCTCGTCGATGCGGCGCTGCGGCTCATTGGCATCGCGTTCCTCGACGATACCCTGCACCTGCCCTGCGGCATCGCGCAGGATGCGCCCGTAGCCGGTCGGCTGCGCCAGGCGCACGGTGAGTATGCCCAGTTGCCCTGTGGCCTGCTGGATCAGTTGCGTGAGCGTCGCGGCGCGCAGGAGCGGAACATCGCCGTAGAGCACGAGGGTGGGAAGGGCGGGATCGAGCAGGGGGACCGCCTGCAGCACGGCGTGGCCTGTGCCCAGCTGCGGCTCCTGGACCGCAAACTGCAGGTCGGGTTCCTGGCCAAACTGTGCGCGCACCGGTTCAGCGCCATGACCGACGACGAGCACGATGCGGGCCGCGGTTCCGCCTGCCTGCGCGGCAGCGCGCGCGGTGTCGATGACATGGGCCAGCAGGGGCCGGCCGGCGAGGGGCTGCAGCACCTTGGGGAGCGCCGAGCGCATGCGTTTGCCCTGTCCGGCGGCAAGGATGACGATATTCATAAGCGGATTATCCCGGGAAGGGCAGGCCGGCAAAATACCAGGCCATCATCAGGGCCAGTGCGGTGATCGCGCCCGCAACCGTGCCCATGAGTCGGTTGTTGCGCTCCTGGGCCTGGCGCAGGCGGCGCAACTCACCCAGGATGGCGGCCTCCTGATTCTCGCGCGCGAGATTGTCATGCAGCAAGCGGGGCAGGCGGGGCAGCAGCTGGCTCCAGGGTATGGCTTCGGCCACCATGCGATCCCGGAATCCGCCCCAGCCCACCTGGTGTTTCATCCATTGCTCAAGGAAAGGCTTGGCGGTGCGCCACAGGTCGAGCTCCGGATCGAGCTCGCGGCCCAGGCCCTCGACGTTGAACAGGGTCTTTTGCAGCAGTACGAGCTGGGGCTGGATCTGGACGTTGAAGCGGCGTGAGGCGGCAAAGAGCCGCAGCAGCACCTGGGCAAAGGAAATGTCCTTGAGCGGACGGTCGAAGATGGGTTCGCACACCGCGCGCACGGCGCTCTCGAGCTCGTCCACCCGGGTGTCGCGGGGCACCCAGGCCGACTCAATGTGAATCTGCGCGACGCGCCGGTAGTCGCGCTGGAAGAAGGCCAGGAAATTGCGTGCGAGGTAGTCACGGTCCTGGTCGGTGAGCGTGCCCATGATGCCAAAATCGAGCGCGATATAACGTCCCAGGTCTGTGCCGGATATGCCGACGGCAATATTGCCCGGGTGCATGTCGGCATGGAAGAAGCCATCCCGGAACACCTGCGTGAAGAAGATTTCCACACCATCACGCGACAGCTTGCGCAGATCCACGCCGGCCTGGCGCAATGCTTCGGTGCGGCTGATGGGGATTCCTCCCATGCGCTCCATGACCAGGACGCTGTCGCTGCAGTAGTCCCAGTACATCTCGGGTACGCGCAGCAGCGGCGAGCCCTCGAAATTGCGCCGCAGCTGCGAGGCATTGGCGGCCTCACGCATGAGGTCCAGTTCATCGTGCAGGATCTTGCGGAATTCCTCGACCACTTCGCGCGGCCGCAGCCGCTTGCCGTCGCGCCAGCCCCACTCGATGAGCACGGCGGCCATCTCCATGAGGGCTAGATCATGGTCGATGGCGGCGTGCATGCCCGGTCGCAACACCTTCACCGCAACCTCTCGCCCCCCCAGGGATCCGGCACGCGTCCCCGGAGCCAGCACGGCAAAGTGCACCTGCGCAATCGAGGCGCTCGCAACCGGCGTGCGCTCGAACTGCGCAAACAGGCTGGCAATGGGCGCGCCCAGGCTGGCTTCAATCTGGCGCTCCGCCAGCAGCGGATCAAAGGGGGGAACGCGGTCCTGCAGGCGCGCCAGTTCGTCGGCAATGTCCGGGGGCAGCAGGTCGCGGCGCGTGGAGAGCATCTGGCCAAGTTTTACGAAGATCGGGCCCAGGCTCTCCAGCGCCTGGCGCAGGCGGGCGCCGCGCGACTCCTCGAAGGATCGCCCCAGCGCTGCGACGCGCACCAGACGAACCAGCAGCGGGTGCTGCAGGTTGGCGAAGGCGATCTGGTCCAGGCCGTAGCGCAGGACGACGCCGGTGATGCGCAGCAGGCGCAGCGTTCGCCCCATGGCTCAGGGGCGGCCCGCGGCCCGTGCGCCCACGCGCGCCTCGAGCGCGTCCAGGCGCGCGCACAGGCCCGCGAGTTCCTCACGAAACTGCGCAAACTCGCGCGCATCCACCAGCAGGGGATTCTCCGCGGCAAGGTAGTCGGCCCCCTGGCGGGCCAGCCGGCTGGCAACATCGCGCAACTGGAGCAATGCGGCGTTCAGCGTGCCCACCATGCGCTCAGCCGGAGCATCACCGAAGAACCGGGCCAGGTCTTCCGCAGGATCGGGACGCAGGCGCGGGAGCACCTCGGTGAGCACCTGCGCAAAGGCCGCATCGCCCTCGATGCGCAACTGGCGCAAGGCCGACGCGGGTGCGAAAAGGGCGCCGACCAGCGCATCGGGAGCCAGGGTAATCGTGACGCTGGGCGCGCCGCTGCCAGCCGCGAAGGTTCCGTCGGCCCGCACCAGGAGGAAGATGGAACCGAGCCCGGCATCCACGCGCGCGCTGCGACCGGCCTGCGTTGCGAGCGCCGCGCGGGCCCAGTCTTCCCGCGCCAGAAGGCGGTTGTACCAGGCGACGACGGCCTCACTGGCCAGCTGATCAAACATGGGAACTCCTCTGCCGGGGGGGTGCAAGCCGCGCGCCTCAGGTCCGTATGCCGATATGCAGCGCGCAGATGCCCGCCGCAAAGTTGAACCAGCGCACGCGGGAAAGTCCGGCGGCCTCCATCAGGCTGGCCAGCTCTTGCTGGGGCGGATGCATGCGTATGGATTCAGCCAGGTAGCGGTAGCTGGCCCCGTCGCCGGCTATGCGCTCGCCCAGCCAGGGCATGATCCTGAGCGAATACAGGTCATAAACGGCGGCCAGTGGCTCCCAGACACGGGAGAACTCCAGCACCAGCAGACGCCCGCCTGGCCGCAATACGCGCCGCATTTCGGCCAGGGCGCGATCCTTGTGCGTCATGTTGCGCAGGCCAAAGGAGACGATGACGCGATCAAAACTGCCGTCGGCAAAGGGCAGTTGCTCAGCGTCACACAATACGGTTTCCACGGCCAGGCCGGCATCGAGCAGCCGGTCCCGCCCCTCGGCGAGCATGGCGTCATTGATGTCTGTGAGCACGACGCGCCCCGCAGGCCCAACCTGGGGGGCAAAGGCCTGCGCAAGGTCACCGGTGCCGCCAGCAACGTCGAGCACGTGCATGCCGGGCCGCACCTGCGCCTCGCGCACGGCAAAGGATTTCCAGAGCCGGTGCAGACCGCCCGACAGCACGTCGTTCATGAGGTCGTAGCGCGGCGCAACGGAACGGAAGACGCCGGCTACGCGCTGGGCCTTTTCGGGCTCGGGCACCTGGGTGTAGCCAAAGTGGGTGTTGCCAGGGTTTTCCATGGGGTTTATCGCTGGCCGCTCAGGCGCCACGGGTGCGCTTGATTTCCACCGTGCCACAACGGGACGTGGCGGGCACGTCGGCCTGCGCTTGCGGCTGGTAGCAGTCGGGCGCAGCCGCAGGGGAGGACGCTTGCGGCGGCGCCTCGTCCCGCGTCGCACCGGCATCGGCGAGCCGGCGCAGGTAATCCTCCCAGAGTGCGTCCTGGTGGATGCCCAGTTCGTACAGGTAATCCCAGGAATACAGGCCGGTGTCGTGCCCGTCCGAGAAAACCGGCTGTACGGCATAGTGGCCCACGGTATCGACGGCCTTGATGCTCACCATGCGCTTGCCCACCTGCAGGGTTTCCTGTCCGGGCCCGTGACCGCGCACCTCCGCAGAGGGCGAAAAGACGCGCAGGAACTCGAAGGGAAAGGAAAACCGGCGGCCGTCGTTGAACGCGACTTCCAGGACGCGCGAATTCGAGCGCACGTGGATTTCCGTAGGCAGGGGAGAGTTGGGGCCGAGACCCTCGGTGTGCGTGCTCATGGGTGCGTTAGGGCCTACCGTCTTGTTGGGCAAGAAGCCGGCAAGGAGCGTCGCGGATTGTGACGTTCTCTTTACCGCTCAGGAGTGCAAGCATAGCGCGCAGGCGGGCACTATGATGCGCTCGGGAGGAACACCGCATGCGCAGGAATACGAACGATCGCTTGGTCCGGCTGGAGCCGGGAAAACCGCGGGGGGCGGTCGCGTCCTCCGGCAGGACACGGCTCGCAATGCTGGCGCTCGTGTGTGCCCTTACGCCGTGCCTGGTGCGCGCGCAGACCGTGCCGCTGGGCTTTTCGGCCGGCCCGGGCGTAAACGTGGAACATGACAGTAATTTTTTCAATGCAGCGGAGGGCAGCGGGGTGCCGATTGCGGGAGAAACCCTGGTTACGGCAAGCCTGCTCGCCGCGCTGCACGAGGTTTACAGCCGCCAGGATGTCTCCGTAACGGGATCGCTGGGGAGGGTGCATTACCTCCATAATCACCAGTACGATTTCACCCAGGAAAATCTCGCAGCGACGCTGTCCTCCAACCTCCCGTTCGACATCAACACCACCGTGAGCGTCAACCGGGCCAACCACCTGGCGCGCTTTTCCGACCTGGGCAACGCCAACCGTGACGTCATCAGCAATACGGGGGCCAATGCCACGATCGACTTCCCGGTCTGGGTGGACTGGCGCGGTGTTTTTGGTGGCAGCGCGGCGCACACGCGCAATTCCGCAACGATCTATGAAAGCCAGAACCTCAATACGGCAGACATCAATGGCGGCGTCCGCTACCAGCCGCGCACGGGCAATCACATTGACCTGCTCGTGCGCAATGACCACGGCTCGTATCCGCAAGGCAGTGGCTCGCCTTTCATCAGCCCAGGCTACCGGGAGCGCGGCGCCGATCTGAATATCACCTGGACTTTCGACGGCGCCAGCACGGCACGGGGCCGTGCCGGGTATCTCAAGCGTAACAACGACCCCCTCGTCTATCCGACTGGGTGCCTGGTCTTCCCCGTCTTTTGCCTGGGCCCCAATGCCCAGCTCAGCCGTGATTTTTCCGGCCCGGCCTATGACCTGAGCTACACCTGGCAGGCGACCGCCGCCACACAACTGAACCTCTCGGCCTCGCGCTCCACGGGCGCCGCGGGAGACAACAACTACCTGTCGGCCCAGTCCAAAAGCTTTCGCATTGCGCCCTCCTACCAGCTGAGCAGCAAGATCCAGCTGGGAGTTTCGGCGGACTGGTCCAAGCGCGACTATTTCACCTATGTCCTGGATATAGTCGAGGGCCTGCCCCTGGGCACCGCTCGCGAGGACACGTCGCATAGCGTCGGACTCAATGGCAGTTGGAGCCCCTGGCGCTGGCTCAAGGCCACGCTGGATGCCCATCGCGACCGGCGCGATTCCAACCAGGCGGGCTACTCTTTTACCGGCAACGTCGTCTCGCTGGGCGTGCAGGGCAGCTTCTACTGAAGGAAAAGACAACCCGGGTCGCGACCTTGTCGCCCGGTTAGGGGCAAAATGCATACGGGCAGACGGTGTGTCTGCTTTTCTTAGGGAGAAAACCCACCATGTTCCGCAAACCGGCAACTCTGATGCGAACCCTGCCCGGGTTCATTGGCATGATGATCGCGCTGCCCTGGCTGACCTGCGCCCAGGCTACGGAACCGCTTCGCGCCCAAGCGGACATGGGCCCAAGTTCGGGCAGCCAGGCCAGTGGCAGTGTGAAGCTGGTGGCGGCAGCGCGGGGCGTGCACCTGGAAGTGGAAATCCACGGCCTTAGCCCCGGGGTGCATGGCTTCCACGTGCACGAAGTGGGCGATTGCAGCGCCCCCGATGCCAGCAGCGCCAAGGGTCACTTCAACCCGGAAAAGCAGCCGCATGGCAGCCACGCGGGCGATCTGCCCGACCTGGAGGCCGACGCCAGTGGGGCGGCGCATCTGGTGGTGGATATTCCGGGCTTGTCCCTAGGCGATGATGCGGGGGGCATAGCCGGGCGGGCGCTCGTCGTGCACGCGGATCCGGACGACCACCATTCCCAACCTGCAGGCAACTCCGGCAAGCGCATAGCCTGCGGCGTAATCCGCCTGCAGCACTAAGCGCGCCACCCGTGCTGGAGATCCGCCACCGGCGTGGCCTTATCACGGGCGCCGCGAGCGGCATCGGCAAGGCCAGCGCGCAGCTGCTGCACGACCTGGGGGTGCGACTTGTCGGCCTGGACATAGGCGAAGATCCGCAAGCCCCCATTCCTATCGTTCGCGCTGACCTCTGCGATGAGGCCCAGGTGGTGTCCGCCGTGGCCCAGGCGGCGCAGCAGCTGGGCGGCATAGACCTGCTCGTGAACTGCGCGGGCATCGAGATTGAAGGCGCCCTGGACGAGATCCGCGCCGAAGACCTGGACCGCATGTACGCGGTCAATGTGCGCGGCCTGGTTCTGGTGGCGCGGGAGATGCGTCGCTTCGTGCCGGCGCGCGGCCCGGATTCCTATCGCATCATTAACCTGGCCTCCGAGCTCGCCTACCTGGGTCGCGCGGGGGCCTCCGGCTATTGCGGCACCAAGGCTGCCGTCCTGGCGCTCACCCGCTCCTGGGCGCGCGAGCTGGCGCCCGAGGGGCTGGTCAATGCCGTCGCTCCTGGACCCATAGACACGCCGCTGCTGCGTTTTGCGCAGATGTCGGCCGCCCAGCAGGCCGTGGAAATGACCAATCCCCTGGGCAGAATCGGGCGCGCCGAGGAAGTGGCCGCCGTTGTTGCCTTCCTGGCCAGCAGCGGCGCCAGCTACGTGACGGGACAGTGCTACGGTGTTGACGGCGGCGCGGCCATGCGCTGAGCCGGCACCCCTTTTCTTCTCTGACGGTCGCGCGAGCCGCCCGTCATGCATCCCTTTGCGCACCACTTTGTGCACCACTTTGGTCAGTTAGCGGTGGACGTGGCGGCAGCGAATCGGCCGCCACGCACCACGAATGACCATGTCCGGACCCCAGGTCCCCGCAGGGGCTTGTCGCTTGCGCTACCGCCGCCAGCGCACCGGGCTTGGAGGGGTAATCAGTGTGCGCCGGTGACCCGCCATCTTTCGCAAGTTGCTGATTTTCAATAGCCAAGGCACATCGCGCGCGACTCGCCGACAATATTACGAATGCCTGCGGTCGTAATATTGCCACGCGGGTATGCTTTTTGCTTCCCCTGTATCCCAGTGCTCCCCGGCGCACCACCAGCGGTGGCCAATGGAGCGACATTTAAACGGGGGGGAATGTGAATACCAAGGCAATCCGTAGCGTGCGGGCGTTTGGCGCCCAGGCTGTAAGGAAGGAATCAGCGCCCGCCCGGCGCCAGACATCACCGGGCCGCCCTTCGGGGATTGCGCTCATGGTGCTCATGGCCCTCGCCGCGCCGCTCGCGGCCCAGGCCGGGGATGCAGTCCTCATCGCCAGCAACGGTGTTCGCGCCGAGGCGGCGCCGCCTGCCGCCGAAGAAGGCGCGGCAGAAGGCGCCGCCCCCGCGGGTCAGCTGCAGTCCATAACGGTGACGGCCACCAAGCACAAGGAAGACATCAAGGACATTCCCACGAGCGTGTCGGCCATTGATGCCGACCAGCTCGCCGATCACCACGTCGCCAATTACGACGACATCACCCGAACCGTACCCGGGATTTCCTTTCAGGCGGGCGCCGGCCCCGGCCTGGACAACATCGAGATCCGCGGCGTGAGCTCCACCTCCGGCTCCGCCACGGTTGGCATCTACATCGACGAAGTCCCTGTCACGGTCAAGAACACCTACGATGGTGCGGTGGAGCCTAAGCTCTTCGATCTGGAGCGTGTGGAAGTGCTGCGCGGACCGCAGGGCACGCTGTACGGCGCAAGTTCCATGGGCGGGACGATCCGGTTCATTACCAAGACCCCGGACGTCAACGCCTTCAGCGGGTCCGCCTCCACGGACCTCTCGTACACAAAGCACGGGGCGCTCAACAACGACACGAACGCGATTCTCAATATTCCTGTTGTGCCGGGCACCTTCGCCTTGCGCATCGGTGCGGACGCCTCCTACGAGAGCGGCTACGTCGATCACTACCAGCCGACGCCCAACGGATTCGCGGCCGACGGCAGCCTGCTGGGCCTCGGGGGCCAGGGGGGGCCGCTGGACAGCACCGGCGTGCTTGCGCAAAAGCGGGTCAACGATGTGCATACGGACGTCCTGCGCGTGTCAGGCAAATACGTGGGCTCCGGAGACCTGACCATCACTCCGGCGCTCTTCGTACAAAAGACGACCACCGGCGACAGCGGGATTTTCTACCTCACCATGGACACCTACCAGCAGGACAAGCGGGTCGGTGAGCCGGGCAAGGATGTCCTCACGGTGCCGAGCGTCACGGTGACCAAGGGTTTCGAGTCGATGGAGCTTACGTCGGTGACCAGCTATTTTCGTCGCGACTTCCGCCGCACCACCGACGGCACTTATTACAACAGCAACCTCTTTGCCAGCTGTTTCGTGGTGCCCATCGTGCCAAATTCAGCCTGCGTGCCGCAGCAGCCCATCGCCGCGGCCGATTACCAGGCGCTGGGGATCCTGGGTTTCCTGCCCTCCATCGTCTACTACGACACGACAACGGACCAGTTCTCACAGGAGTTGCGGCTGGCTTCCAAGGAAGCCCAGATTGGCGGCATGCCGGTAACGTGGGCCGGCGGCGTCTATTTCTCCAACAACCGTCAAACGCATACGGACGACGAATTCATACCGGGATTGCAGGCCAGCTACCAGGCCATCTACGGGCAAGCCATCACGAGCAACCCGGGCATCAACGCCCCGGGGGTAAGCTATGCGAACGACCTGATCTACCTGGCCCATAACCACCAGGACGAGCGTCAGATCGCTCCGTTCGGCGAGGTGGGAATTGCCATCACGCCTCAATTGAAGTCGTCCTTCGGTCTGCGCTACGTTTCTGCCAAGAGTTCGTACGGCTTCACCAGCGGGGGGTTTTTTGCCCTGGGACTGCCCAACCCCTACACCGACGACGAAAAATTCAGCGCCACAACGCCTAAAGCCTCGCTGGACTACGCGATCAGCGAAAACAGCACGGTTTACGCCTCGGTCGCCAAGGGATTCCGCTTGGGCGGGCCCACGGGCCCCGACCCGGCGCCCGGCGGCACCTGCGACCCGGATTACAGGAATCTGGGCATCAGCAGCGCGCCGCTCAAATACGACTCCGACAGCCTGTGGAGCTACGAGGCGGGCAGCAAGGGACGTTACTTCAACAACCGGCTTTCGGTTAATGCGGCCTTGTACGCCATCAGCTGGAAAAACATCCAGCAGAGCGTGAACCTGCCCACCTGCGGCTTTTCATTCACGACGAACGCGGGCGATGCCAAGAGCTACGGGACCGAGATTGAGGTGCGCGCCATGGTAATCGACGCGTTGACCGTGAGCCTGAATGCCGGCACCACCCACGCGTTCATCACCCGCTCGTCGTACCCTGGCATCTTTGGGGTCGGGGAAGAGGTGCTGAATGTTCCGGATTACTCCGCAACCCTGTCGGCCGACTATGACCAGCCGATCAGCGATACGACCACCGCGTTTGTTCGGGCCGATTTCCCGTATGTGGGACGGTCGCATGCCTACTACAACAGCAGCAATTATTCCAACCACTGGTCGCCCAACTACGGGATTCTGAACCTCAATATCGGCATCTCGCAGAAGAAGCTGTCGGTTGCTCTCTACGCCAAGAATCTGCTGGATCAGAAGAAGATCATCCAGTATCCGCAGGTCAACTCGGTGCCGGGCGGCTACTCGGTTCGGCCGCTCACGGCTGGCGTCACGGTGTCGCTACAGCTTTAGTCATTTTCCGGAAGGCCTTCCCCAGGAGACTGCCGGTAGGCGGGATCCTGGGGAAGCGCTGCCGGCGCCCCGGGCGTTTACTCGGAGTTTTCATGGTGCTGATACCCCGCTCGAGATACTGGTTACGCCGCCTGTTGCGCAAGCCGGCGGCGTTTGCTTTTGGTACTGCGCTATTGCTGGGGGCCGGCGCTGCGAGCCTGCCGGCCCGTGCCCTGGAACCGCTCACGGTGGGTGTCGTTATCTGGACGGGCTACGGCCCCTTTTACGTGGCTGATGCCCTGGGCTTCTGGAAGCAGCGCAAGCTCAAGGTCCGTCTGCAGGTTTTCGCGGATCCGGCGCTCATTCCTCCAGCGATGGCAGGCCGCGCGGTTGACGGCGGGGTCATCACCTATGACCAGGTGCTTGGCGCCGATGCCAAGGGGCAGCAGCTGGCCGTGGTGCTGCCCGTGGATTACTCCGATGGCGGTGATGCCATCGTGGCGGCAACGTCCATACGCAGCCTGGCCGATTTCAAGGGGGAGCGCATTGCCTTCAACGCGCTGTCGCCCTCCGACTTTCTGCTGTCCTACGCGCTTTCCACCCAGGGGCTGAGCGAAAAGGACATTGTGTCGGCGGATATGACGCCCGAAGCGATACCCTCAGCGCTCGTGTCGGGTCGCGTGCGTATCGGCGTCACCTACGAGCCCTTCGTCAGCCAGCTTACCGCGCAGGGCGGCGGCAAGGCGTTTCGTGTCATTTATTCCTCGCACGATGCGCCCGGACTGATCGCTGACGTGCTGGCCTTTGATCGCCAGCAGATTGCAGCGCACCCCGCGGAGATACGCGCCCTGCTCGAAGGCTACTTTGACGGGCTCGCCTACATGAAGCAGAACCCGCAGAAGGCGGCCCAGATCATGGCCAAGTTCATGGGCATCAGCGCCGGGGAGGTCCTGGCGCAGATGCACGGCATGCACAATCCGGACCGCACGGAAATGCTGGTGAACCTGAGCCGTTCCAGCGCAAAGACCTCGTTTGCCAGTAGCGGCGAGGTGATCGGCCGCATTCTGAAGGCCAAGGGACAGATCAGCCAGGTTCCTGCCTTTGAGCAGACGGTGGACGACGAATTTCTCAGGACACTCGCACCCCGCTAGGTGCGGCTTGGGTTCAACAGTAGGAGCATTGCTCATGAGTGCGACGCATTCCGCCGACGAGGCACAGGGAATTCTGGGCCGGTATTTTCGCTACGCGGATGGCGTCTGGCCCAATCTGCTGGGCATGTCCTATGCGACGCTGGGCTGGCTGGCCGGCATGGTCCTGTTGGCCCTCGCGCCCGGTGCCTGGAAGCTGGCCGGGGTGATGCTCACCGCGCACACCATGGTGATTGCGGCTTATTACCTGCACGAGTTTGCGCACCTGTCGATCTTCCGTACGGCGCAGGCGAACGCCCGCTGGGGTGCGCTCATGACCTGGATTACCGGCGCCTGCTACGCGCGCTTTGCCGACATCCGCAACAAGCACGTGCGCCACCACGTTGATCGCGCGGACGTGCTCACCTACGACTACAAGGCGCTGCTGCAACGCTACCCCGCGCTGCGCGATGTGGTGCTGGTGCTCGAATGGGCCTACGTGCCGGCGGTGGAGATGATCATGCACGGCTACGTGATGCTCATGCCGTTTATCGTGCCCGGGCACGCCGCGCGTCGTGTCCACGTAATCGGCGTCATGGCGGTTCGTGGCGCGGCCTTGCTCGCGCTGGGCTGGATCAGCCCTGCGGGCCTGCTGGGCTACGGCGTAGCCTACCTCCTCATGATCCACGTCCTGCGCTTTGCCGATGCGTACCAGCACACCTATGATGCCTTTGCGGTGCTCGAGGAGGGCAGCGCCATTCCCGCGAACCGCGTGCGCGATCGCGCCTATGAGCAACGCAACACCTACTCCAATGTGGTCCTGCCGGGCAACGCCCTGGCCAATCTGCTGCTCCTCAATTTCTCGTACCACAACGCCCACCACGAGCGGCCCATCGAGCCCTGGTATCGCCTGCCCGCCCTGCATGCCCGGCTGTTCACTGCTGATTATGCGCAGGTGCTCCCCATGGGCAGCCTGCTCGCGGCCTATCACCGCTACCGCGTGCGCCGCCTGATATCCGAGGACTACGGCGAGGTCGTCGAAACGCCCGATGGACAGCTCAGCGCCCAGGGTTTTTACGGTGCCGTAGGCGTGTCTTTCCTGACGGCGGTATAGGTGGCGCAAGGATCCAGCCGTAGCCGGGGCGCGGCGGCGGTCCTGTTTTTTTCGGCAACACTGTGGGGGCTGGCCTGGTGGCCGCTGCAACACCTGGCGGCGGCAGGCCTGCACGGTCCGGCACTGTCGACGCTCTGCTATGGCGCTGCGGGGCTGGCCGGCCTTCCCCTGCTGTGGCGGGAGCGGCGCCGCTGGCAGCAGCGACGACGGCTCCTGCTGCTCATCGCCTTGTTCGGCGGTTGGGGCAGCGCGAGCTTCGTACTGGCCTTGACCAGCGGGGACGTGGTGCGCGAGATGCTGCTGTTTTACCTGGCGCCGGCATGGTCGGTCCTGGGGGGGCGCTTTTTTCTGGGTGAAGCGGTACGGCCGCGCCGCTGGCTGGCCGTGGCCTGCGCGCTGCTGGGGGCCTACCTGGTGATACGCGCGGGCGGCCCCGTGAGCACGAGTGCCATTACCTATGCGGACTGGCTCGCACTGAGCTCCGGGCTGACGTTCGCCGGCAATAATCTGACGACACGGGCCGGCGCGGATATTCCCGTGACGAGCAAGATCGTCGCCTCGATGCTCGCGTGCGCGCTCCTGTCCGGAGTCGTTCTGGCCTTGCAGGGCCTGTCGATTCCCTCCGTGAGTGGCGAGCTGGTGCTGGGCATGCTGGGTTTTCTGCTCGTCTGGATCGTCGTGGGGAATGCAACCACCTCCTACGGCGTGAGTCACCTGGAAGCCGGACGTGCGGCGCTGATCATTCTGGCGGAGCTGGTAGCCGCAGTGCTTTCGGTCTCGCTCATCAACGGCCGCACGCCTGCGGCACTGGAGCTGGCCGGCGGCGCACTGATCCTGGGCGCGGCCGCGCTCGACGGTCTGGAGTCCTGAGGGATTTATGCAGAACAAAGAGGGAGTCGACGTGCAGCAGATTCAGATGGACCGCATGAGCTGGACGCAGTACCAAGCGCGCATTGCCGGAGGGCGCACGCCGGTGTTCCTGCCCGTGGGCGCTCTCGAACAGCATGGCCCGCATCTGCCTCTGGGCACGGACGCCCTGCTGGCGAGCGCCCTGGCAGCGGGCGTAGCAGCACGGCTGGAGGGCATTGCGGCCCCCGCCCTCGCGTATGGCTACAAGTCACAACCCAAGTGTGGCGGAGGGCAGCACTTTTGCGGAACGACCAGTCTGGATGCGGCCACGCTCATCGCTCAGGTGCGCGACGCTGTGCGCGAATTCGTTCGCCACGGAGTGGACAAGCTCGTGGTGCTCAACGGCCATTATGAAAACCAGTGGTTCCTGATCGAGGGCATAGACCTGGGTCTGCGCGACTGCGGGCCTGGTGCCGGCCTGCAGGTCATGCGCCTGGAGTATTGGGACTTTTGCACGGAGCAGACCCTCGCACAGGTCTTCCCCGACGGATTCCCGGGTTTCGCGCTGGAACACGCCGCGGTGCTCGAGACCTCGCTGATGCTGCACTACCATCCTGCGCTTGTGGATATCGATAGCATTCCAGACGAAGCTCCTGCACAATTCCCCCCGTACGAGATGTACCCCTCGCGGACGCAGTGGGTTCCGCCGTCGGGGGTGCTCTCGTCGGCAAAGGGAGCAACCAGGGAGAAGGGCGAGCGCATCGCCCGGGAGCTCATCGAACGCATCGCCGCTGCTGTGCGGCTGGAGTTTGGTCTTTGACACCTGCGGTAGCCGCAGCAATCGATCCCGTTCCGTCCGCACTTGCGGGCGTGTGGCAGCGCTCCCTCATCGAAGGTGCCGGCATCGAGCGAGATACGCGCTCCACCGTACTGTGGCTGCAGACGCCCTCCTGGCATGCCGACCTGCGTATACCCCCGGACCGCCCCGACTTTTCCCGTTGCCACCGCCTGGATGACTGTTCCGGCGACCAGCTGCGCTGGCTCGCGCGCCAACAGGGTTTTGCCGGAATCACCGAAGTGCGCCGGGAGGGGTCCGACACCCTGTGCGAATGGCATCGCCGCATTGACCTGCAGCCCGCACGTGGCCGCCCGGATATCGGCCGGCTGGTTTTTGGCGCCGATGGCAATGTGCTGGAAGAGTACGGCGTGGGTGCGGACTATCACGAAACCTGGCGGCGCCTGCCGGGCAGCGGCAGCGAAAGCCTGGGCTGGCAACGCCTCGGGCAGCAGCGGGAACTCCTGCTGGTGGCGGGTGCGTACTTTTTCTTTGTGTGCGACCGCAGGCCTGCGTCACACCCTCCCCAGGATGCGCCTAGGCTCGCAGACCTGCTGGAGCGGGGGGCGGCTACAGCCGCGGAGCTGCTCGATCTGGAGCTGTCCTTCGGGAGACGTGCGCTCGGTACCGCTGGCTGGACCATAGAACATTCCACCCTGCCCTGGCGCGAGGGCAGCACGCTGGATCTGGGTGGCGAATGGGGCGCCATAGAGAACAGCCTGGCGCTTGTCGGTACCTGAAGTACCGGCGCAGACGCCCTGCTGGCTAGTGGGCGGCTCCCAGGTACGCTGCCCGCACGGCCGGATTGTCCCGCAGCTCGGCGGCGGGCCCGTGTGCGGCAATGCGGCCGTTTTCCAGGACGTAGCCATAGTCAGCCACATGCAATGCGGCGGCTGCAAACTGCTCGACCAGCAGCATCGTGATGCCCTGGGCCTTGAGCTGCTCCAGGGTGCGGAACACCTCGCCCACGAGCCGGGGCGCCAGGCCCATGGAGGGTTCGTCAAGCAACAGCACCTCAGGGTTGAGCATCAAGGCCCGGCCCATGGCCAGCATCTGCTGCTCACCCCCCGACAGCGTGCCCGCAGCCTGATGGCGCCGCTCGCGCAGTCGCGGAAACATCTCGAAGATGCGTTCGCGGTCCGCGTCCACGTCACCGCGTGGCCGGCGGTAGGTAAGTCGCGGGAAGGCACCCAGGGTAAGGTTGTCGCTCACCGACAGGGACGGGAATACGCGGCGCCCCTCGGGCGAATGCGCAAGGCCAAGGCCACTCACGCGGTGGGAGGCAAGCCCCGCGATTTCGCGGCCGGCCAGGCTGATATGCCCGGCGCTGGGCCGGATCATCCCGGATATGGCACGCATCGTGGTGGTCTTGCCGGCACCATTGGAGCCGATGAGGGTTACCAGCCGGCCCTTGGGAACGTCCAGCGAAATGCCGTGCAGTACCTGCACTTTGCCGTAGCCGGCAATCAGTTCGCGAACCTGCAGCATCAGGCGCCCCCTGCCGCGGTGGGCTCGACACCCCCCACGGACTCGAGCGTTCCGCCCAGGTATGCCTCGATCACCCGCGGATCGGACTGCACTTGGGCCGGATCGCCTTCGGCGATCTTGTTGCCGAAATCGAGCACGGAAACGCGATCGCAGATTCCCATGACGACGTCCATGTGGTGTTCGATGAGTATCAGCGTGAGCCCATGCTCGCGGATTTTGCGGATAATGGCCGTGAGCTCGATGATGTCCGGCGCGGTCAGGCCGGCAGCAGGTTCGTCCAGCAGCAGCAGGTGCGGATCGAGCGCCAGGGCCCGGCCGATCTCCAGGAGGCGCTGTTTGCCGTAGGGCAGGTTGCGCGCTTCCTCGTCGGCAAATGCGGCCAGGCCCATGAAGGCGAGGATACTGGCAGCCCGCTCGCGGGCGCCCTGCGCCTCGCGCTGATACCGGGGGGTGTGCAGCAAAACGTCGAGCAGCGTGCTGGCAAAGCTGTGGTGCAAACCTACCAGCACGTTTTCCGTAACGCTCATTTCCCCGAACAGCTGGACATTCTGGAAAGTGCGCGCAATGCCAGCGGCGGCAATCTGCGCGGAGCTGCGCCCGCCGATGGACTTTCCCTCAAAGCGGATACTGCCCGCCGTGGGCCGGTAGATTCCGGTGAGCACATTCATCATCGTGCTCTTGCCGGAACCGTTGGGCCCGATCAGGCCATGCACCGCATTGCGCGCGACCTGCAGGCGCACCCGGTTCAGTGCGGTGAGCCCGCCAAACTGCACCAGAACCTCATCGACCTCCAGAATATTGGCGGGCGCATCCGCGGCAGGCGCCCCGGCATGAATGGCCGCCTGGGCATGGGCCGCTGCAGTTCCGGGGCCTGGGCTTGCCGGTGCCGGCGCGGCGGCGTGGCCGGGCTGGGCCATGCCGGCAGCACGCTGGAGTGCCTGCAATTCGTGCCGGACCCGCGTACGGGCCGCAAGCCGCAAGCGCCATTGCTGCGCAATGCTGCGCACAAAACCGACGATGCCGTCCGGCAGATAGTAGATAACCAGCAGGATCATCAGGCCGAAAATCGTCAACCGATAGTCGGTCATGTCCTCGATACCGTACGAGAAGATCACCATGCCGATCAGCAGTGTGACCGGAACCCAGAGCTCGTGCAGGCGCCGACGTCGCGTCAGCAGGGCATAGCCGGCATAGCTCGTCACCACGACGGCAAGGCCCAGCGCAAGGCTGCGAAAAAGCTCCAGGTCCGAGAGCAGGTTGGGCAGCATGACGACGATCGCCGCCCCCAGTACGGGGCCGCTGCGGGTTTTACGCCCCCCCATGATCACGGCCAGCAGGAACTGTATGGCCAGCTCTATGGAGTAGGTATTAGGCGATATGTACTCTTCCGAATACGTAAAGAGGCCGCCGGCGAATCCGGCCAGTGCAGCGCTGATCACGAAGGCGTAGACCTTGTAGCGGTAGACGCTCACCCCCATGCAGTCGGAGGCAACCGGACTGTCGCGCAGGGCCTCGAAGGCGCGGCCCAGATGGGAGCGCAGGATGCGGTGCACCACAAGCAGGGTGAGGCACAGAGCGGCCACCACGAAGTAGTAGTACTGGCTGGCGCTGAGGGTATGGCCGAAGATTGCGGGCTTGCGCAGGGAAATGCCCAGGGGCCCGCTGGTCAGGAAGTCCATCTCGTTGATGAGGATCTGGACGATCGTCCCGAAGGCCAGGGTCACCATGGCAAGGTAGGGCCCTGTCACGCGTAGCGCCGGCAGCGCCAGCAGGGCGCCGGCCAGCGCCGTGATGGCGATGGCGGCGGGCAGCGTCACCCAGAAAGGCGCCGCCAGCTTGAACACCAGAACGCCGACCGTGTACGAGCCCACACCGAAGAGCGACGCGTGCCCCAGAGAAACCTCGCCGGTGTAGCCCACGACGATGTCCAGTCCCAGCAGCAGCACGGAATAGATGGCGATCAGTGCGGCAAGGTGGACATAGTAGGGATTAGGGACCAGCACGGGAAAGACCGCCAGGGCCAAGAGGGCGGCCGCGCCCAGCGCCAGGCGCAGGCCCGTGATGTGCCGGACCCCGGTGGCCCGCGGCAGGACAGCGCTCACCGTCATACTTTCTTGATGGCCAGCGTGCCAAACAGCCCGGCCGGCTTGAAGGCAAGGACCACCAGGAGCAGGACCAGCCCCGGCACGTCCTTGTAGCCGGTAGACAGGTAATAGCCGGTGGTGGTTTCGGCTATGCCCAGGATCAGGCCGCCGACGATGACACCCAGCCCGCTGTTGAGCCCGCCGATGATGGCTACGGCGAAGGCTTTGAGGCCCAGCACCGCTCCCATGCTGGCGCCCGTGAGGGTCAGGGGCGCGACCAGGACCCCTGCCAGGGCAGCGGTCAGCGAACTGAGTGCGTAGGAAAAGCTGATCACGATTCCGGTATTGATCCCCATGAGACCAGCCGCGTCCCGGTCATTGGAGGTCGCCACCACCGCCTTGCCGTAAATGGACCTGCGGTTGAAGATTTCAACGGCAAACATCATCAGCAGGGCGCCTACGACCACGAGGATTTCCATGGGCAGCACATGCACGCCCAGCACCGTGAGCGGCGATTCGGGCAGGGGTGAGGGGAACTTGAGATCATCCTTGCCCCAGATGTTCTCGGCAGTGTTGCGAAAAATGATGCCCAGTGCGATGGTCGACATGATCCAGCCGAATTCGGATTTGGATTTGATCGCCGGCGCAACCCCCAGGCGCTCGACCACGTAACCCTGCAGCGCGCCGAAGACCAGCACCACGGGAATCATCAGCCAGTAACCCACCTGGCCGGCAAGGCTGAGTCCGGTAAGTGCGCCCAGCATTAGGGCCTCGCCCTGCCCAAAGTTGAGCGTGCGCGAGGTGGCGAAGGTGAGCTGGTAGCCAAAGGCGATGACGGCGTAGATCATGCCCAGGGCTACGCCACTCACCGCCAGCTGAAAGAAAATTTCCATGGGTGGCTCGCTTGCTCAGGCACGCTGCCCGCTGGCCGGCCGCACGCTGCCGGCTGTCTGTGGGACGGTCGGACGAGTGCCGACCGTCGGCTTCGGCAGGTAACTCAATGGGCGCGTACGACGTGGCCGGCCTGGACCTGGCCCATGACCGCATCGCCCAGCTTGATTGCTTCGTGGTCGTCGTGGGTGTAGGGATGGTCATAGACCTTGACCACACCATCGACCTTTTCCTTGAGGTTTTCCAGGGCCTCACGCACCTTCACGCCATCGGTGGTCCCGGCCTGACGTATCGCCGCCGCCAGCAGGTACATGGAGTCATAGCCCTGCGCGGCTGAAACCGGCGAGGGAATGCGGTCAACCTTGTATTTGGCCTGGTAGGCGGCAATGAAGGCCTTGCGCCGGGGGGTATCGGCCTCCTGGATGAAGGTCTGGGGCATGCGCGCGCCCTCGCCGTTCTTGCCGGCATTGTCGATGAAGTTGGCCATGGAAAGCGTCCAGCTCCCGATCATGGGCACCTTCCAGTCGAGCTTCTCCATGCCGTTGGCGATCTGCGCCAGCTCCGGCCCGATGGCATAGGTGAGGATGGCCTGCGCCCCCGCCTGCTTGGCCTTGAGCAGCTGCGGCGTCATGTCCACGTCCTTGATGTTGAATTTCTCCTCGGCCACGGGCTTGATACCGCGCTTGTCCAGCGCCTTCTCCAGGTCCTCGCGGCCCAGCTGGCCGTAATTGGTGGAGTCGGCCAGAATGGCCACCTTCGTGTACTTGTTCTTCACGATGGCTTCGTCGACGATCATGGCCGACTGGATGCCGTCATGGGCCGAGGTGCGGAAGACGTAATTGTCGGGGAACTCGGGGGCCTCGAACTGGTGGGTGACCTTGGAGCCCGTAGCGACATTATTGATGCACGGAATCTTTGCTTCCTGATAGAAACGCTGCGAAGCCAGCGAAACTCCCGTATTGATGTACCCCAGGTCGGCAACCACATGCTCCTTGTTGATGAGCTCCTGCGTGATCTGCACGCCGCGCTCGTTCTTGGCCTCGTCATCGCGCTCGACCAGCTGGATCGGTCGGCCCAGCACGCCACCCTTGGCGTTTATCTCTTCGGCGGCCAGCTTTACGCCATCACGCATGCTCACGCCCATGGGCGAGGAGCCGCCGGTGAAGGGACCGGAAACTCCCACCTTGATGGGGTCTGCCGCCAGGGCAAGCGGGCACAGGGACAGGTTCAATCCTGCCGCGATCGTCGCGGCGATGAGGGTGCGCACGGGGGTCATGGTGGTCTCCTTGGCAAATACGGCGGACGCGACGTTGGCGCCTGCGCAGCGTGGTGCTGTACAGATCATCGGTGTTTGGGAGCAATTTCGCAAGCGGCCCGAAGCGACACCCCAGGCAGAGGGGATCAGGCGGCGGTGCTGCGCGGCGGTAGGGGTGGCGCGCCCGGCAGGAATCGAACCTGCGACCCTTGGCTTCGGAGGCCAATACTCTATCCCCTGAGCTACGGGCGCGTGGGGCGCAGTTTACCTGTTAGCCGGAACCGCCCTGCGCACTAGTGCTGCCAGCACTCGTCGGAGCTCAGGCTCGGACTGCCGGCAATGCCCTTGAGGCCCGAGTTGTCTATGGTGAGAACGTCGCAACCGCTGTCCGTGTAGCTGTTGTTGGCGCTGGCCGGGCACAGGCCCGCAGCGTCCCCGCAGGGCGTTGCCGACAGGGTAAAGCCCCCGGTAGCGCTGGCGGCGCCCGTTACGCAGTAGGTGCTGATGCCGGCGTCTACAGGGGCGAGCGCCAGGCACGTGGCGGTGCCCCCCACGGGCGCCAGCGGCAGGGCTCCCGCGTTCGTGAGGTAGGCGCCGTTGGCGGTGTAATAGCGCTCCAGGGACTGCGCCGTCTGCAGGAGCACGACTTTGGCCGAGGCCCGCTGGCCCCGCACCACGTACGCCGAGTAGCTGGGAATCGCAATGGCGGCCAGTATGGCCAGGATGCCCACCGTTATGAGCAGCTCCATGAGCGTGAACCCGCGACTGCGGGCCCCCGCGCCGCCGCCGCCGCAGCCCTGCCACATCGACTCAGCCATTGCAGGAATGCTCATTGCGTGACTTCATGCCAGGAGATGCGGCCGGGTACCGGCAGGCCGCCCTGGATGTGCCAGATGCTGGGCGGAACGCCCGCGCCGGTGCCCGTACCCGTACCCGTTCCGCCGCCGCCCGCGCCCCCGCCGGTTCCGCTCGGGACCGCAACGCTGCTGGGGGGATAGCCGCCGTTGCCAGCGGCGTACACGTTGAGCGTGGATCCCTTGTTGATAAGGGTAAGGCCCTTTACGCAACCCACTACGGTTGCCAGCGCGTCGTAGGTTTTGTTCGTGGTCGGATCAACCAGAAAACCGGTGCCGCCGTCACCGTTGAAGGCGTTGACGGCGTAGACAAATCCGCCGCAACCGCCGTTGCAGGGCTGCGACTGCGGGACGACCGTGGAAAAGAGCAGCAAACCACCGGCCAGGAGGGGCTCGGTGAGCGCGCGCTCCCCGCTGCCGGGCAGATCGATATACCAGCCGTCGGCCGCCGTGAGGTCCACGGCCGCGTACGGAGCCTGGATGTTTTCGTTGCCACTGCCGTCCGTGGCCGCGATGACCGTCTGTTGCACCAGGGTCTTGCGGTTCGGCGCCGTGATGGGCGCGCCCTGGTCCTGAATGGCGTAGATGCTCTGGGTCGTGGTGTCGGCCGGATCGCCACTGGCGAAGAGACGCCCGGTTGCGAAATAGACCAGGTAGCCGTTGAGATTGCCCAGGGAAGGGCCCAGGTTGGGTGCGGCGATGATGGGCTGGGGCGTATTGCCCTTCGTGGTCGCGGTGAACAGGGGCGCCGGCTTGAGCGAGGCCGTCTGGTAGGCCACGCCCCATTTGCTCGGATCGCTGGAAGTCAGATCGAACTTCCACAAGTTGCCCTGCAGATCCCCGGCGAAAACGTAGTCGGTAGTGCCGTTCTGGTCCAGGTCCAGGAGTGTCGGTGATCCGAGCCCATTGGGATTGGTGGCCGCCCCGTTAAGGCAGCTGCCCGTAGAACCGCTGGCGGCGCCGGAGGTGTCGAGCGTGCGGACCAGTCCGTCCGCCAGGCGCACGATGTAGAGCACCGCGCAGGAGCGGCCGCTGAGGTAGCCGTTGCCGAAGACGGCCGCCCAGTCACCGTTGTTGAGGCGCGCGATGATGGGTTGGCCGATCGTGTAGCCCAGGTTCACGTCGCCATTGCCGTAGGGCGCGGCCGAGCCGTCCAGATCCCAGAGCACACTGCCCGCCCCGAAACTCTGCGGGCTCGTGACGTCCAGCGCGTAAACGCCGCGCCCGCCTGCGCCGGTGGTACCGACCAGGACGGTATGCCAGGCAGCGGCCGCGCTGCCCTGCGCGAAATAGGCGTCCCCTACGAAAACGGGGCCATCGACGCTGAAGGCGTGCAGGTAATTGGGGTTGGCGAGGGCCGTAAGATTGGGAATCACGCTGTGCGGCACATAGGCTAAACGCTCGCTGCCCGTGCTGGCGTCAAAGCCATGCAGCATGCCGTCATTGGCGCCGGCATACACCATCGCCGGCCGGCCGGTCGCGCTCTTGCCGGCGACATACGTGGCGTAAGCATTGGTGCCCACGCTCTCGGGAAGCCGGTCGTAATTGGGGAAGGCTTCGTTGTAGGCATACACCGGGTTGGAGTCGACGATGTCGCCCAGCGGACTGATCGGGCGGTTGCGATAGGCGCCCCCATTGCGCAGTTCGCCACTGGCGTCCCCCAGGAGATAACTGAGCATGGTTCCCTGGGCAGCGCTCGTGGTGCCCAGGTAGGAGAGCAGCGTGCTGCCCAGGCCGGCGGCCGAAAAAGCAATGCCCGGCGACACCGTGATGGCGGCACCGCCAGCCGGCAGCCCGGAGCCAGCGGAAAAGACCGCGCGCGCGGCTGGGGCCGCGAAGCTGGCGGGGTTGGTCTGCCATGTGGGCGTTGCTGAGACCGCTCCCGTCAACGGATTGACCGCGTACGCAGTTACGGTGCCGTGCCAGTCCGCCCCGTCGTAACTGCCGATGAAGAGCTGGGTGTTTGCCGTAAGGGACGGTGAACTGCCTGCTGCAGCCGAGTTGCCACGCGTCTGGCCCTCGATGCGGGAAATGATGGCCGTCATTGCCGCGACCAGGTCCTGTGGCGACTCGGCGCTGAAGGCGTCGCCGCGGCTGTTGATGGCCGCGTGCCAGAGGTCATAGACATTCCCGTTGCCATTGCCGGCCACGTCTACCGCCGGCCAGGTGCAGTTGCTCGCGGGCGGACACGCCGACGCAGCCGAAAGCAGGTTGCGGTACGCGCTGCCGGCGGTCTGATCGTGCGCGCTGGTCCAGGCCAGACCGGGCAAGGAAAGAAAACTCGTGAGTCCGACGCCCACCGTGAAGTTGACCAGGTGTGGCCAGGTCGCGGGGTCGTTCTTCGGATTCCAGTAGGGCCAGCTCGGATCGTTGGGGGCGCCCGTTGCCAGGTTATTGGTGCTGGTGTCCGGAAAATACGGCGGCACGTAAAAACCCTTGAGGTCGGGCCGCAGGTTATTCGCCCAGTAATAGAAGGCTATGTCGGACAGGCCTCCGGAGCTGATGGCGGTGTCGCCACCGGAGCCCAGGTCGCTATAGATGCTGGTCGAGGACGTGGTGACCGCGGGCACGTAGCTGGTTCCGTCGGGAAGGGTAATCGCATTGTTATCCGTGTTGCCGCAGGTGACCGCGCTGCCATCCAGGCCGCACAGGTTGGCATTGGCGCCCTGGTTGTTGTCATTCCACAAACCGTCGGTGAGGGTGATATTGAAATTGTTCACGCACAGCAGTTCGCTGCCCGTAACGGTCGGCGTCTGGTTCGGGTCTATGCCATAGGGCCCGTTGGCACCCAGCTTGGAGTTGCTGAAGTACTTGCCCACGCGCCACCAGGCCACCCGGGTCGGGGTTGAATTGGCGGCGGGCAGCTGGAACAGCCAGTTGTAGAAATCGGTTTTGTGCTGACCGGTGAATCGGCGAA
>Ga0209067_10000322_pt1 | contig 31857 bp, 22 predicted proteins | sample ColStrG_CSR_2013_FD_187199 | JGI IMG/M metagenome (GOLD analysis project Ga0209067, IMG submission 187199) | Freshwater sediment microbial communities in response to fracking from Pennsylvania, USA - Cold Stream Run_MetaG_CSR_2013 (SPAdes)... | ecosystem: Environmental > Aquatic > Freshwater >... | reverse complement strand
GCTCAAAATGGCCACGTTAATCACTCCTATCTCCCGCTCAAAAATGAGCAGGATAGTCTGTTTACGTGGGTCAGTTTTCGATGCAAATATGGGCGTTTAGTGGGTCAGTTTTAAGTGCAAATCAACATGTACATCTCACTCCGTACAGCAACGATACCATTACGTACTAAGTTTTGCGTGAAACTTCAGTCCCAACGAAAGTTGAGTGTGGGGACCTAGAAAAGATGGACGACAATCAGATGATTTGGATGTTGCTCTTGGCTTTCTTTCGCACATTCTGGGTTGAAGCAGCTAATGAATTTGGATTTCTTCACCTCAACGTTGTAGGTATTTCTGTACTCCTGTCTTTCCAATATGGTAAAAACATGAGAAAATACATCTATTCCATTGTATATATAAAAAATATACATACAAATCAATGAGATACATTAATGTTGGACGAAATGAATGAAATTCAGTCTGATTTAGCCCAGATTATTCGGCTTGCACTCGCTGAGCAGACGGAGGATGTGCGCCTGTTTGTTGCCCGACTTGTGCGCAAGTATCGTAATACTGATCCGGAGCTGGCTGAACAGATGGACCTCTACTTACGCGCGAAAGCACCTCGCGCGAGCGCCTCCATGCGTAAGATTGCACAACCTGAATTGCCAGCCCAAACAGTACCTGTTGACGACGAGTCGAGACTTTCACTGCTGAAAGTTTTCAAGGACGAGCCCAGTCGAGAGCAACCTCTTCTCTCGCTTGGCCTCGAAGAAACTTTGAGTCAACTGATCCAAGAGCGCCGTCAAACGGAGCGGCTGGCATCAATGGGACTGAGCCCAACGCGATCCGCCATTTTTGTGGGGCCGCCAGGTGTCGGTAAAACACTGACGGCGCGCTGGTTAGCCTCGCAGTTGGGCGTCCCGTTGTATGTATTGGATTTGACTGCCGTGATGAGTAGCCTGCTCGGACGTAGCGGAAGCAACCTGCGAGCAGCACTTGATTTCTCTAAACGTGGCCCTTGTGTATTGCTTTTGGATGAAATAGATGCCATCGCGAAGCGCCGGAGCGACGACGCGGATATTGGCGAGTTGAAGCGATTGGTCACGGTCATCCTGCAGGAAGTCGATGAATGGCCTGCCACGAGTCTGCTGCTCGCTGCCACGAATCATGCAGAATTGATCGATCCTGCGTTGTGGCGACGCTTCGATTTGGTAATTAATTTCAAGGCTCCAGAAATGCCGGCCGTCAAACAGGCGATCAAGCGCTTTTTGGGTCAAGACTATGCGCTGTTTGGGCGCTGGATCGATATTCTGACCTTCGTCTTTAATGGTGAATCATTCAGCGACATTGAGCGGGATCTTCAACGATTCCGACGTGCAGTCGCATTAGGTACAGCCTCGGACGCCGATCTGATCGAAGAATTCGTCAAATCGCGCGCGCTCGTCCTGGAGCGTCAGGGGCGTATTGATCTGGCGGTGTTGCTGGCTAATCAGACTCGTCTTTCGCAGCACACGATCTCCGACATCACCGGGGTGAGCCGCGATACCATTCGGAAGTACACGAGCGAGCAATCGCCTGCCGCCAAGAAACCTTCAAAAAGGAAGCCTGACGCATGAGCCAAACCAATTTTTTGATCGGACGCGGTGAACTGCTGACCCACGACATCAAGGGGCCCAAGCGCATGCCGGGCAAGACTGAGGTGTACACTCTAGCGCAAACCGCGCAGCGGCTAATGCCCCAGTTCTTGGCGACCGCCACCGCACTCGACGCATTACCTGCGCATGCTTGCCCTGGTGATTTCGGTGTTGCAAGGCTGACGATGAATCCCAGCTACATCGCCCGGTCGTTCTTCCCGGTGGCGATGCTGCGCACCGTCGGCCTGGAGTCGGTCGGTAGTCGTACCGTGAAAGTGACGCCCGGCGGCTGGACTAAGAAGGGAGCGCCGCAGGAATGCACCACAACCGAATTATTCGTCGCTGGTAAGCGTCAAGCATTTCGCCACCTTAATGTCTGGACTCAGCAAATCGAGCCCGAATCTGATGAGGCGCTGGATCTGGCGCACATCGAGCAGTTCTCCGCTTTCACACCCTATGAGCGTATTGCCGACTATGGCAGCGCCAAGGATCGTTTCTTCGAGGTGGGTATCCATTTGCTACCTGATGAGAGCCGCTTGTTCGTCCAGCAGTCCTTCGTGAAATACGCCAAGGAGGTCGGCGTCAAGGTTCACAGCGATCTTGGCTTCACAGCGGGCAACCTTTGGTTCGTGCCGGTCGAAGGCAAGCATGACCACATCGAACGGCTTGCCGAATTCGTGTTCGTGCGTGTCATCCGCCCTGTGCCCAAGCTACGTGGTATGCGGCCTGTACAGCGCACCGGGGAAGTGTCGGTGAGCTGCAATCTGCCGACTGAGCAGCCGCTGTCATCGGAGCCCAAAGTTGCCATCCTTGATGGCGGCTTGCCCAAACAGCACGCAATCGGCCCTTGGCTGCGCTCGTACCGCGTTCTCGACGAAGATGCGCAGGACGATCCAGCAGGTATAGAGCATGGCCTTGCCGTCAGCTCTGCATTCCTTTTCGGTCCCATCCAGCCAAACGGCACGGCAGCCCGCCCTTTTGCTTATGTCGATCATTTACGCGTACTTGATAGGGACGCCGACAAGGAAGATCCGCTAGAGTTGTACCGGACCTTGGGCTTCGTCGAACAGGTTCTGCTCTCACGGCAGTACCAGTTTATCAACCTTAGTCTCGGACCAGACTTGCCGATCGAGGATACCGATGTACATGCCTGGACGTCGGTCATTGACGACCTATTGAGCGACGGTGATACATTGATGACTGTTGCCATCGGCAACAATGGTCAGATGGACCGCGCATCCGGTAATGCTCGCGTGCAAGTGCCTTCGGACTGTGTCAACGCATTGGCAGTAGGTGCCGCCAACAATACCGAGGCGAGCTGGGCACGCGCGCCATATAGTGCGGTCGGTCCCGGCCGCAGCCCTGGTGTTGTCAAGCCGGATCTGATGGCGTTCGGCGGTAATGCCGGTAACTATTTTCACGTATTGTCGCCGGGTAAGAAGGCTTTGCTTTCGCCTCAGTTGGGCACCAGTTTCGCTTCGCCATATCTGCTACGCAGTGCTGTCGGTATTCGGTCCATCTTGGGCGCGGAGCTGTCCCCGCTGGCGATCAAGGCACTTCTGGTTCACGCTGCAGACATTGCGAAGCACGACAAACTAGAAGTGGGTTGGGGCAAGGTGCCTGAGGACTTGATGAGTATTATTACTTGTCCTGAGGGTGTGGCGCGCATTGTCTATCAGGGCGAGTTAAAACCTGGAAAATACCTGCGCGCTTCATTGCCACTGCCAGCAGGCGGCCTGAAGGGCAGCATCCGTCTCAAGGCGACTTTCTGCTATGCCTCGCCGACCGATCCACAGGACGCAGCGGCGTACACGCGTGCGGGCCTAGAAGTTGTATTCCGCCCCAGCGACGAGAAGATCAAGGATGGTAAAGCCAACGCCGACACCAAAAGCTTCTTCGACATGAAAAAGTACGCGACTGAGGAAGAGCGGCGCTCCGACATGGGTAAATGGGAAACCGTCTTGCACAGTGCTAAGAACATGCGTGGCAGCAGTCTCAAGAATCCGGTGTTCGACATCCATTACAACGCGCGTGAAGCAGGCGGTCGAGCCACTGGTGCCGAAAAGATCCGCTACGCGCTAATCATCACCGTCGAAGCCCCTAAACATGCGGATCTCTACAACGAGATTCTGCGCGCTTACGCGAAGATGCTGGTGCCAATCCAACCGCAAGTGTCGCTGCCGATCCGCATCCGGTAGAGCGATGTTGAACCCTCAATCTATTAAGTTACCTATAACGGAGGCAACGAATGCCGGAACCCCTTAAACGGAAAAAGAAGGAAGGTACCTTGTATGAGCGTCCTCCCGAGATTGAAGCGTGGCTCAAGAAGCTAGAGACAGTTGAAGCTGCAGAACGGCTCAGACAATTCGCGACACCTAGAAAGAACATTGAGCATGTGCCATCGGAGGCACTGATCTATTTTCTGCGAAGAGCCTGGGCAGATGGAGTGCGGGGGGATTTTGAAGAAATATTCCGCATTCTTATGAAACGGATTGAGCAGTCGCTATGCTCAACTATTTCTGATTCACGCATAGTAGGTGCCCGAGGTATCCGGGAAGAGATCATGGGGCGATTCGTGGAACGAATCGCCAAAGACTGCAACGGGCGAACTGGCTTGCTAGACTTCTATGAAATCCGCTTCGACAAAGCGTTTGCGGCTTTTCGCACTTCCGCTCTGCGCCAGATTGGCCCGACGGTGGTGGACATGGTGCCTTTGGGCACGGATGAAGACGATGGCTTGGAGATTTCAGCCGAGGTGGAGGTTGCTGCTGCCGACTTTCTAGGTAGCGATCCCGAAAAACTTGATGACCCGGCTTTCCGGTTGGAACTAACAGCTGCGATTGACCGTCTGCCAGATGATCAAAAGCAAGTCATCGGGCTACTATTGCAAGGTTTTCAGATTGATTCTAAAGATAAAAACATTATGAGCATTGCACGCATTCTACAGTGTGACGAAAGGACAGTTCGCAACCGCCGTGATCGTGCCTACAAAACTCTCAAGGCCATTCTTCAAGAGGAGATGCACAATGACTGCTGTACAGCACAGTGAGGAAGAGATTCTTCTGGCCTTTTCCGTTGAACCGACGCATGACCGCGAGACATTGGAGCAATACCTAATTGAGTATCCAGAGCATGCGAAGGCACTCGTTGCTTACTCGATTGAATTGATGGTGGATGCAACGCGCAATGACGATGCTGTAGTTACCTCTGAAGGTGCAGTCGATCGGGCTTGGCAGCGGTTTCAAACGGCTGTTGACCAACCCGGCAATGTGGTGGTCACAAACCCATTCGCCATACTTAATCCAACTGCTTTCAGGTCTCTCGCAAAAAAACTCGATATCACCAATCTACTGCTAATACGTCTACGTGATCGGGCAATTGTTGCAGCAACGATACCGAGACGCTTTGTTCAGAGGCTCGCGACCGAATTGGGCGCGAATGTAGAGGTGGTTACGGACTATCTGCAAAGTCCGCCAGCAATTGTTTCCGGCCACAGTTTTCGATCAACTGTGAAGCCGGCGGTCACCGAACAGATTTCTTTTATGGAGGCTATTGAGACGTCTCAACTCTCGTCTACTCAGTTGGATACCCTCAAGGCACTACAGGACTAGGTCGTGGACGCGACCGAGGCCGCTCGCCGAGAAGCAGAGCGCATTCACCGAGCGGCGGTCGCAGCAGGCGATGATCCGTGGAGATTGCTTGATTTTGTCCGACGGGAAGCGATTCGAAGAGAGTTGGATGTTTATGCCTTGCCGTCCGGTGATTCCCAACTGAAAGGCGGGCGGGCGGCCTTCGATAGTCAGGCTGGGATCATTCTGTACGAAGACAATGGGTCCGAATTTGACCGCGCTTTTCTCATTGCCCATGAACTCGGGCATGTTGTCTTGGAGGGTGGCACGCAGGACATTGTGACAGAGCAAGTTGAACCGGATCGCTCTGTACAGGATGCGCCGATCGGCATTGAAAAGGTACTTGACTATGGCGCGCGGGAGCGGCGGGAAATCCGGATGGATCTCTTTGCACGTGAATTCCTCCTGCCACGTTCGTTGGCCCGACATCTCCATGTGAGCGAGGGCTGTTCTTCGACAGATATTGCCACACGCCTCGGTGCACCGCTGCAGGTGGTTCAGCAACAGCTTCTGGATGCGCTGTTGCTGCCAGAGGACTCTTCGATCGAATCAACAGTGATTGCTGCCGCGACGTTGACGCCCGATCCAACTCAGATTGCGGCGGCCGAACATCGCAATAGTGCGTTCCAATTGCAAGCTGGGCCTGGCACTGGCAAAACGCGAACGCTTGTGCGTCGTATTGAGAGTTTACTTGCCGAAGGCGTGGACCCCATGTCCATCCTTGTTCTCACCTTCTCCAATAGAGCAGCTAATGAACTGAGTGAGCGATTGGCCGTGAGCAACCCCACGGCTGCCGCAGCGATGTGGATTGGCACGTTCCACGCTTTCGGTTTGGATATCGTTCGCCGTTTTCATGACAAGTTGGGACTGCCACCGGATCCACGTCTAGTCGACCGGTCGGAAGCGATCGAGCTGCTCGAAGATGAGCTGCCACGACTTCCACTTCGTCACTATCGCAACCTGTGGGATCCGACACTCGATCTCAGTGACATGCTCCATGCGATATCGCGTGCTAAGGACGAGGTCATTGATGCGGTTGGATATCGAATGTTGGCGCAGTCTATGGCAGACAACGCCGGTCATGATGACGAAGCGACCATGCGTGCGGAGAAGTGTCTGGAAGTCGCGCTGCTGTTCGAAACTTATGAACGGCTATTAGCAGCGGGGCACTTGATCGATTTCGGTGATCTGGTTGCGCTACCGGTGCGTCTGGTTGAAACCGATGCTGAAGTAAGCGCGGCGCTAAAAGCTCGACACCAGCATGTTCTCGTTGATGAATATCAGGATGTCAATCGTGCTTCGGTGCGTTTGCTGAAAGCCATCGTGGGTGATGGCCGAAATCTTTGGGTTGTGGGCGATGCGCGCCAGTCCATCTATCGGTTTCGTGGGGCATCGGCGACCAACATGGCTCAGTTCGCCGTCGATTTCCCCGGTGCGCAGTTGCGCCAATTGGGAGTTAACTATCGCTCGGGGCGAGAGGTCATCGAGGTTTTTACAGCGTTCTCCAGCACGATGAAGGCGTCGACAGGCGCCCTGCCGCTACAACTGACGTCTGATCGCGGTGTCTTGAATGCCAAGCCGGAGTTTCGGGTGGTCGGATCAACTGAGGATGAGATTTCTGCGGTCGCAGCCGTGATTCAAGCACAGCAGAAGTCAGGAATTCCATATCGCAGGCAGGCGCTACTTTGTGCATCTAATGCTCGCTTGAGTGACATCGCCGAAGGCCTAGAAGCCAGAGGCATTCCGGTGCTGCACCTAGGTAGCCTCTTTGAGCGTCCAGAGATTAAAAACCTGCTTGCCTTACTTTCGATGTTGACGGACCCCCATGCAGTCGGACTGGTGAGGGCTGTTACTATGCCGACGTACGAGATGCCGTTACAAGAGGTCATGCAAATCATTAGACATCTTAGGGAGAGCAAAGCTGCTGTCCTCGACTGGACGCAGGCTGGCGCGAAGCTACCGAGCCTCGCGATAGAAAGCCAGACTGCGTTGTCGAGCGTAGCAGCCCTTTTTACCGGGCTGAATCCGATGGACATCCCTTGGACGATCTTGACCACGTGGGTGATTGACCGGCTTGGACTGGCGAAGACTCTGCATCTAGCGCGTGACCCGCAAAGCCGAATGAAGTGTCTTGCGCTGTGGCAGTTCCTCAACTTCTGCCGCCACCAGCCACCGGGAGCAGGCATCCCCAGTGTGCGTTTGCTAGATCGCATTCGCCGTCTTGTTTTGCTATCAGAAGATCGCGGCCTTCGACAACTGCCGGGAGTTGCAGAAGGCATTGATGCGGTGCGTCTGATGACCATCCATGGCAGCAAAGGTCTCGAATTCGACATCGTGCATATCCCTGGCATGGTGACCTCCGGTTTACCGCGCAACAATATGGCGCCACGCTGCGTGCCACCAGATGGATTGATTCACGGCTCCGAGGGATTAACCGGACTGGAAGCCGTCAAGGCAGGACATGATGAGGAAGAGGAATGTCTATTCTTTGTCGCACTGTCACGTGCCCGAGATCGGCTTTTTCTCTATGCATCCTCAGTTCAGTCTGATGGCAAGGTGCGCAACCCTTCAAGATTTATTCCTGCAATCAATCATCTGCTTGTCCGTCCCGCCAATCCGGCCCAGTTGAACAGAACTGCGAGACCGGCAACCGCGGTCGGAATTACTTGGGAGGAGAAGCCAGTCTGGACCGAGAACCAGGTTAACCTGTTCGAGCGATGCCCTCGCCGGTTTCTGTACACACATTTGCTCAAGCTCGGCGGACGCCGCACAGAAACAGCTTTCATGCAGATGCATAACGTAGTCAGCGACGTGTTCGATTGGCTAAAAACCGTTCATGAGACGACAATCCCAAGCGAGTCTGAACTTAGTTTTCGCTTCGAAGAAACGTGGCAAGCCAAGGGCGCGACGGATCATGGTTATGAAGAAGACTACCGCCGCATCGGTCGCCGCCTAGTCGACTATCTTATCGAGACCCGAAGCAATGGAATCCGCTCTCCGGTCGCACCGCTTTCTCTGACTTGGATCGAGGGAGATATCCTCGTCAAGCCTGATAGCGTGGCTCGCGGTGATCAAGGTCAGGTTGTGGTGGGGCGTGTCAAAACAGGCAAGCCGCGATCAAATGCTTTTGACGATATCGAATATACAATTCTCTATCTTGCTGCCATGCAAGCTTACGGCGGGCAGACGCAGGTTGAAGTGACCTATTTGACTAGCGAGACGACAGAACCGATGTCTATCTCGGCAAAGAAGCTTGAAACCCGACGCCAGAAAGTACAGAGCATTATGCAGAGCGTCCGCTCGGGCGATTTCCCATTGAAAGCTGAGGCGCGAGCGTGTCCGCGATGTCCCAACTTCTTCATCTGTGGTGAGCTGCCGGAGGGTGCCGTAATTATAAAAAAGTTGTAGGCAGCTTTCCGGTTCTGAAATGTGCTGCGATTGACTAACTGAAGGCCAGAAAACTGCAATTCCGCAGGGCTAACAGAAAGGTAATCACATGCAAACTACTACTTTTACCGGCGATGACCGGAGTTCCACCGAAAATGTTGGTGCGGCAATTCGCCATACCATCCACGTTGCTGATCAGACCTTGACCTATCGTCAGGTGAGTATCGACGACCTTACCCCAACCGGCACGCAGCTCGCTATCGCCGCCGGTTTCAAGTCGGCCGATGGGGTCAGCGTGCTGCAAGTCCTGGCAACTGGCGATCTGGAAGATGTTCGCCCGAACGAGACGGTGGAGCTGCACCGGGAGGCTGGTCGCTTCGTCATCGTTGAGAGCGATCGCGCTTACCGACTGACGATTGACGGCCAGCGTTTCGATTGGCCGTGCCGCATTGTTTCTGAAGGATTGCTGCGCAAGCTTGGCCAAATACCGGTTGACAAGGTGATTTACTTCGAACGGCAGGATCAGCCGGATCGCCAAGTTGATGACCATGATCTCCTCGACCTCGACGCTACTGGTGTCGAGTCTTTTGTTAGTCGCAAGCCCGCGTGGAAACTTAATGTCCAGGGTGTCATGCTAGAGCTTTTCGCACCGACCATTGTGGTACAGGAAGCGCTGGTTGAGGCTGGGTTCAACCCTGATCAGGGTTGGCATATTTTTCTCAAGGTCGTCGGCCAGCAAAAACAGCCAGTCGAGCTCACCACTGTGATTGACCTACGCACGCCGGGTATCGAGAAGCTGCGACTCACGCCGAAGGACGTTAACAACGGCGAGGCACCGGTGGTGCCTCGCCGCACGTTTGCCCTGCTTGATATAGACGAGGCGCATCTCAATCGCCTTAGCCTGAAGTGGGAAACCCTTGTCGAGGGCGAGCGCCGCTGGCTTCTCCTCCATGACTATCCGTTGCCGGTCGGCTACACCGTCTCCCACAGCAAGATTGCGTTGGAAATTCCACCCACCTATCCCGGTGCTCAGATCTATGGCTTCTATGCCTATCCACCGCTTGCGTTGTCATCCGGCAAAGTGATCGCTAGTACCCAGCTTCGGGGGGTGTTACTTGGTGCCGAATACCACGGCTGGTCTCGCAACCGCGGCCCATCGGCACCTTGGGACGCCAATACCGATAGCGTAGTAACTCAGCTCACGTTGGTCGATGCTGCACTCGCCAAGGAGATTGACGAATGATCCCCGAAACTACTTTGGCACTTAGCGGAACCCTGCATGCTCAGGTAAAGCGGCACCTTTTTCCGCGAGACGGCTTGGAGGCGGCGGCGATCTTGATCTGCACGCGTACACCAGGTTCGAGGCGGCGCTTTCTGGTTCGAGAAATTATTTGTGTTCCATATGCCGCCTGCAAGCGCCGAGCGCGCGATGCCATCACGTGGCCAGGCGAATACCTCGAACAGGCTATTGATTTGGCCGAGTCGACCGCCTCCGTTATTATCCTGATTCATTCGCACCCCGGAGGACTGTTTGGATTCTCCGATGCAGACGATGAAAGCGACCGTAAGGTCATTCCCAGCTTATTTCACGCGTTCGGGAGTCTGCACGGTTCGGCCATAATGACAGCCGACGGTGCAATTCGCGCTCGACTGTATGATCCGAGCTTCCAAGCGCGTGCAGTCGATCTTGTGACGGTCGCCGGTGATGATCTGTGCTACTGGTGGGACGACAAGGCGAGATTCACCGGCCCCGAAGATCGGCCTGTCGCTTTTACTAGCGGTATGACAGCAGAAGTTGGCCGACTTTCGGCTGCGGTGATTGGCGTGTCTGGGACGGGTTCAGTCGTGGGCGAGCAACTAGCCCGCCTCGGATTTGGCCGTGTTTCCGTAATAGATTTCGACCGTCTCGAATGGAAGAATCTCAACCGTATTCTCAACTCGAAACGCGTCGATGCCGATGCGAATCGGCTAAAGGTTGATGTTTTCGCTGAAGCTGTGGCTGCCTATCGCGGCGAAGGCGTGGCCATCCCCGTGGCGGCATCGATCACAACACGGGATGCAGTGCTTGCAGCTGCTCAGTCCGATGTTGTTTTCTGCTGTGTCGATACCCTCGAAGCCCGACAAATCGCAGACCTGATAGGGGCAGCTTTCCTTCTTCCCCTGTTTGATGTCGGTGTCGTAATTCCCGTGCGCAAGAAGGGCGAAGCGTTCGCGATCGCAGATGTATGCGGTCGTATCGACTATATCCAGCCCGGCGGCTCAACTCTGCAGGACCGAGGGGTGTACACGCCAGAGAGCCTGCGCGGTGAATATCTTCGGAAGGTGGCTCCTGATGCGCACCAGCAAGAACTCGACGCCGGTTATCTCAAAGGACTGGTCGAAGAAGCACCAGCGGTGATTACGCTCAATATGCGCGCGGCATCGGCTTGCGTGAATGAGTTTATATCGCGCGCCTTTCCCTTCCGCTTGGAATCCAACCGTCTCTATGCCCGGACGCAGTTCAGTCTGGCGGCCTGTGAAGAAGAACACTTCTCCGAGGATGCATTCAAGTGCATACCGAACCAACTCCTCGCACGAGGTGATATCGAACCGCTACTGGGCTTGCCGGTGCTCAAGGAGCCTACGCAATGACGATATCGGAAAAAATCATGCGGTGGTGGCGTGAAATATGGGCTCAGCTCGGTCCGTATCGGGGGCTGCGCATTATTGAGGGTGATAGTCTGCCGCCTAAACTGCCTATGCGGGACCTTGTCCTCGCACGGGATGATGGTGAGGACTGGTGTGTGGGTATGCGTTGTCCATGCGGCTGTGGTCATGTGATTGAGCTCCTAGTCGTAGCCGAGGCGAAACCGCGATGGGACTTGTCGGTGGATGCCAAGGGCAGGCCCACGCTAACGCCGTCAGTCTGGCTAAAGAAGGGTTGTCGTTCTCATTTCTGGATTCGTAGGGGCCGTGTTCACTGGTGCTAAAGCTCTTAATCAGCCCGTAGGGGAAATCTATTTTATTCGAGCGCAAATCCATTTCAGGATTTTAAAATCATCAAATAGATGTATGGGTTAGTAATGGTGAGAGATATTTCCAGTCGAGGGGTTCAGTAGCATAACGTTCGAGTGCAGAAGTATCGATAAGCTCCTGATCAACTGCTTTGTTCGTACACAACGTTAAGAGGTGTTCGACAATCTCATCATTACAATGCCATTTTTGCTGATTGGCTTTCCCAGAAATATTAGAGTACGGATGAAATTTTCCCGACTCCAGTGATTGGATCATTGGGAAGTAAGTAGCGCTCAACAGCAATTGCGGTAATTGAGACTTTAATCTCCAAAAGATTTTTAAACCCTCTGAATCTAGGTCTCCCCAAAAATATGCCTTTGGGTGTGAAAGCAGTATTTCCAATGTTGGAGGTGAGCCTTTACGCACCAATGCTATAAGCGGGTCGTTACTCTCAATATGACTCGCAAGCTGCCTGCCAAAATCATCACCGGCGCGCGACAATCCATACCCAAATGTGGCTACCAAAGCAACGGTGTCGATAATTGCACTGGACACAGCTAGCTCGAAAGCTTGCGGGTTTTCAATCAACAATACAGCTGTTGGATCTGGGGGCCCGGCTGTCATAAGGTAACTTGGTGCCTTTGCTAGAGCAGATGGATCGACTCCAAATGAGCGCAATACAGCATTAGGTAAAGCATCAAGAATCTTTGAGCTTCCATTTAAGTACCTAGCACTTACCGTATAGCGAGAATGACCGCGAAGCATGTGCATGTCGTCTCGAAGGGCTATCAAGCCTTGAACAAGACTAGATAAATCATCTTCCTCCCAATCATCCACGTAGGGATATAGTGGTTCCAGTGATTCGATATCAAGGGTTTTAAGCCCTTCCTTCTCAAGAGCGCACAACCAACTAAGATGGGCAGCAGTCCTCGATATTTTTAGGTTAAGCTGTAATCGCCCCATTGGTTCGCCTCGGTACCAATTTTCGCAAGCTATTTCACCTGCACCTTTTAGCTCCTTTAAACATTTGAGGACCCTCTGACGATCAAATCCTGTAGCGTTAGACAAGACATCCACAACAATATCGCCCCTAATATATCGGCGCTTCCTGGAACGCTCCGACAGGAGTTCTCTTACTCGATTAACATCTGATTGTTCTGAGTACATCTCAGAGTTCCTCAGTAGACGGACGTTTATGCAGTTGAGCAAAGCCGACTGTGCCAGTGTTTTGTTGAGGTATAGGTTCTGATTTAAACGAAACCCATCCAGCTTTGCCGCCGCTAACACCACGATTCTTGCCAATAATGAAAACAGGGAATTTATTAAAATCGTTCTGATAAAGCGGATTATGAATGAGACCGATTAATTGAAAGCGACCACGTGTGGTTTCAATGCCAGCCATAGCACTGTCTATCAAATGTCGGTCGGACAAGTTTGAAAATATTCCATCAATGATGATTACGTTTTCCGCACGTTCGCGAACCTTACGCTGTGCCGAGCGCCCTGACATACGTTTTGCACTGCGCTCTATGGCAAATTCTGCAAGCCGAATCATCCACATTAAAGACATTGCGGCTTTCTGTCCTTCACTCAGACTGTCTGTGAACTCGTTGTTTGTTTGAAAGGCTCGGATAGTTTGGTTGGTGTAACTTATCTTGGGGTTACTGAATATGCTTTTATAGAGTTTTACACGGAGCATGTCCCGGATTTGGGAGTGAAAGGCATCTGCGTCAGTGTCCTCTTTGTTTATACGTTGTCTGTCCCGTCGCTGCTTATCAAGTAGATCCACATCTCCGATTATCGATTCAATGAGCCTTTTTCCATCGTCTATCTCGAGAATTTTGGCCTCGATAGTAAAGTGGGCAAGGTGCGTACCCCGATTTTCTTTCATGACTTGTCGCATGATGTCAAAGTCGTATTTCGCCATAGCGATTAGGTGAGCCAATCGACTGCTAACATTCCGCCTGGCTTCTAACTCGGCTGACGCGCAGTCGTCCAGCCGTTCCTTGATCCCATTAAACGTTTCAAGAAGGCTATGATATAGATTGCGAATTATGCTAACTGTTTTTAGAGACTGCACTTGCTGAAGGATATCTCGTTCGACTGGCTTAAAAGCCGTCGCCGTTTTAGCGGTATTTAAAGCCTGATCAATAAACGCTTTTTCTGCACGGAGAGCACTTTGCTGTGCCGCCCTCAACTCCATTGCTTTTCGCTCAATCTGCAGATCATCTATCTCAGCAGCAAAGTTACGAGCTTCTTGGATTACGCTTTCAAGATCTTCATTCATGACGGCTTGTCGAACAGTCTGCGCAAGATCCATCAATGGGTGTGACGCAAGGTCATCATCAACTTTTATGTCCACTCCTAATTGCGCAATCTGACGATATTTAGCAATTGCAGCAATTGCAGCGCGATCAACATCCGTCAGCGTCTGCTTTAACCTTGGTAGCTTTTCATTAAGTCGGTGATAGCTGTTTCGAACCTCTTGGCGAGCTTCGTCTGTTTTGGACAGCTCTCGCGATACCCGAGCTATTTGAGACGCCAAATCGTCTGTTCCACTCTTTTTGGTAACACTATCCAGATATGCTTGAGCCGCGGGAAAATTAGCAGAAAAGCTGTATCGTTTAGTGCAACGAGCAAGCACAGAATTTAACTGAGCCTCGTTTTCCTCTAGGGTTGTAAAGAACTCCGGGCCATCTCCTTCATGAAATTTGACAGCCCTCTCCAACATATTTTCGACAGGTGCTGGAAGTACCATTGAAGCTTCGCCTGCCTTGTTACGAAGATTTTTTTCGAGCAATTCGGTTTTACCTTCTAGCGTAAACAGTTGCTCTTGTAACAATTCACATTTATCAATGAGCGCCGCTAGTTGCTGCTGGTAATCGGAATCGCGGCTCCTTCCCCCAAGACGAACGTATTCAGCCGCGCGCCTCATCATATCTTTCATCGGAGGCGTGCATAATGCATCTATCGCTGAGAGGGCAGCTGACGTATCCGCCACAGACAGCTTTAGCGCTTCAAGTCGTGCCGGTTCGTTGTCTTGCAGAGCTTGGTCTGCACGTTGAGCTAATTTTATTTGTGGCGCGGACTCAATTAATTCCGAAAGCTCTTGTTCCAGAACTTTTATAATGGCTGTGACCCCATTAGCTTTTTCTTCAAGGCTCGCTTTCTCACGATGTACGAGGCTTGGGTCGATAAGGCATTCAACCGCTCGAGTGGATATCCCCGCAAGCGCAGCGACAGTTAGAGTGTCGTTACAAACCATCTCAACGGCGCCCTCCCGACAAAACCTTTCTAAACTAGATGCTAGAAATACTGGAACTTGCTCATCATTGTCGGCTAGCTCATTGGCTGCAAGAATTGCATCCGAAGGATTCTCAATTACCGGGGCAAAAAGTAAGGCAGAAAACAGTGATAGCAGCTGACGTTGTCTCGCTGACGTTAGCGATAAGCTCTCAACATATTGGTGAATAGGTACGAACGCCAATTGCTTTTGCGAAAGTCGCGTTAGAGCACGACGAGTGGCTGCATTCGCTGCGACGTTTTCTTTGTCTAATGCGCGTCGACGCTCGTGTAAGTCAGCAAGCTCACGCTCTCTATCGCTTTTGCTGACGATTACCTCTTTACGACGAAGCACGGCGTTTGCTAACCATGTGGCAGGAGCTGTTTGGCTTTCAACTGTGTATTGAAATTTCGATAAAGCCTCCACACCTTCCTGACAGCGAGTCCTTTCTATTTCGAAAGCCGATAAGTCGCGGTCCAAGCATTGACGCCTGTCTTGCAGTTCCTGTTCTTTACTTATTGGGTCACCATCTCCAAATTGACGTTGAAAGGCTTCGAATGCTGTTCGATATTCACCGATACGCTCGGAATCTTTCTTACAACGCTCAAGGTGTTCACGATCACCAGCCAGCTCTTTGTTTGTAAGGACTGTCTGCGCTTTGTTTGCTTCCAAATCTGCTTTAAGTTCCCTAAGCTGATCATTCAACTTGGTTAATAGCGTTCGACGCTCATCCAAAAGCACGGCAGGGTCAGAGACATATGGTGCAGATAATCGAAACTCTTCCCACGCGGGGCGGTACTGTTCTAAAGTCGCTTTCGTCGTAGCGAATTTCGTCAGCGCCGATTGCGCAGCGTTCAACTCGCGCTGGACTAATTTCTCGGTAAGTAGGGGGATTCCAAGTTCCTCATCAGAAAACTCTTCTGATGCCACCAAAGCCCGATACTGCCCTTCATTTGCTTCCATGTTCTGTTGTTGAGTGACTAGGCTAGTCTTTGTGGCGTAGAGCTCTTTAAGAGCCTTATCTAACTCATTCTCTTTTTGAGTTAATTGCTTTAAATGCTCGGTTTCTCGAATTAACTGCATTCGAAATGGGTTGGTGTCAGCATGTTGATCAAACCAACTTACTAGGTCTTCTAAAACCTCTTTGAGGAAATCTGCTTTCTGCCCTGACGTTATTGCCTCTATTAAACTGCTGGCTTCAGCAATTGTGTACATTGAACTCTTATGCCCACCCCTTTGTATTTCAAGATCACAAGGAATTTCAAGGACTTGTGCGGATTTACGACCAGAGATTTTTTGTCTCATCGCTGCCTGATTGATGTGACCGGCCTCCTTATTAATCAATATAGCTAGCCCACGATCCAAAATACATATCTGTGATAATCCTGGTTCGACGGCGACAAAAGGTGCAATTTGACCCACGAGTCCTTCGGGTAAGACATTTCTCGGAACGCCAGTTAATTGGCCATCTCGCACGAGAGCAACAAGCGCAGACGAGTCTTGTTGTATCGCGCCTAAACGAAGTTCATATTCGGCCCGCTGATGTTCAGCCTCTTCAGCTTTATTGAGTACGGTTTCAAGCTCCCCAATACCTCGCTCCAACTCTTCCGCCTGTTCACGATATGCTTCGGTATCTCGTTTAGCCTTAACGGTACTGTAAACCGCGCGCTCGACGGTGTCCTCAAGAGTAATCTCATCCTCTTCACCCTCACGATCCATAATCCCTTCCATAACGGCGGGAGCAAGCACCTTGTAAAAGAAAGCCTCGGCAAAACTTTCTCCGGGCTTCGTTTTGACGTCCAAAAGTAAGGCGCTCTTGTCATCGCCCGGGCGTTTTTGAAAGCTCACCATTTGTTGTAATGTCGCCAGTGGAAGATTCGCTTTTGCTGAAAGCGCCTCGTGCCATTCGTGGCGCCGGGCCCCCCTAACACATCCACGTATAGCTTTCAGATTTTCCATAAAAGCAGGATTTAGGACGAGTTCTCGCTTATCGCCTTCCGCATGGCCGATAGGGCACTCAGATAAGCTCCCCGGGTAGTAATAAAAACTAATGTCTTCATCGCTATCCTTGTAACCGTACATTCCGAAGACCCAAAGATCTCCATTAACATCTAACCCATCGTTTGTTAATAGATCGCTTTGAGAGGCACTTGCTTTTGGTCTTACAAGTTCAACCTGAACATGAGAAAACACACCCGCACTGCTCGGACTTAGTTTCTTTTTAGTTCGTGTTAAAAGTGCGGTATCCCTGCTAAGAGCGGTCAATATAGCCTCCGCGAGGGTCGTCTTTCCTCCACCATTCGTGAGATTGATAGCGCTTGATTGCCCATAAAAGCTCAGTACTTCGTATTGGAAGCGTGGCGACCAAGGTGCCCTAGGACTTTCACCATTGATGTTGAGTACATTACTGATCGCTATACGATTAATTAATGCCATCGGAATCATCCTTGTCAGCTTGCTGATCAGATTTGGGTGTGGTGATATTAACAATGCCCTGAAGGATATTATCAACCGGCGCCTTTAACGTTCGGCCATAATGCTCACTGATTTCATAGGCACCTAAGAGAGTCTGCTGATACTCACCCGCGGAGGCCTCCTGGATGAGCCCAGCGTCTTTCATGAGATTAAGAAATGCCAATACCCGACGGTTAATATCTTGTCCCTTTTCTGAGTCCAATATTGCAACAATTCGGCCTTCGGCACCCTCGCTCATGCCTGAGTTGCGAACATGCTCAACGTGCTCTTCAACCGCCTCGGTTAAAACTTCTCGTGAAAATGTCGCATCTAGGTAGCCCGATACTTCGGATATTCCGCGCCCCGGCCGGGTGTAAATCAGCGATAGATAGATTAGCCAGATATGCAGAAACCATACTGCTAATGCTTCGCGCGATTCACCATCACGTATGCGCATCTCTCGGTATAAACGTTCGGTGGAAAAAAATGCTGCCGGAGTTGCATCCAAGTCTCGAGCTAGAACCCAAGCTCGCCCTGCCGTTGATACTCCACGCATGTGATCATCGAATTCCACCAGTTTCAGACCTTGGGGTCTCAAGAAACGTTGAAACTGATCGAAATCGTCCAGACTCGACCCCCTTAGTAAATTTGCGACATCGGGTTCGCCATCGTTTGATCGACGACCTCGAGGCCTGTACTCAACTGAACGATGCTTCAGCAAATATTGAAAAACTCTTCCCATATCTTCAAGCTCCATTAGTATCTCCCTGTAGTGTTGGTTCGATGTCACCTATACGAAGCAAAATGTCGTCCCCCGCTAAGCGATGCCCTCCCGGTAGTGCCATATCCAAGCCACCGGAAACATACGAAACCTCAATTGTTTGTGAGTCGATAGCCAGCCATTCCGGTGTGGTATAGATACCAACTAACTGAGGGAGTGTGTCTAGCTCATCCAGTTCTAGCCATCCTCGATGCACGGCATCAGTTAAAGAGAGTGGGCCTTCATTCAAGGTTGCAGCTATTTCGCTTCTGTAAGCCGTCAGAAATCGCTCTAACGGGCTGGGAATGTCTTCACCTGCAACGTTATTAAACACTGGGGACATGGTCGGCTTATCAGCGAGCTCACGCCGTAACTGACCTTCAAAATCAACGACAGAAGGCATGGTAATTTCACTGAAAATGGGGCCGAGTTGCGCAATGCAATGTTTGACAATTTCATCAGCGCAAGGGTAAAACGCAAGACCTACCGCTACTTTGTCAAACGGTATAGAGCCAATGACATTTCGCTTTTCGGATACAAGGACTGATAACAAATCTTGAAATCGACGACTAAGCCTTTCGATAGCCTGAAGGACATCGCCCAAGGCCTTGATGATGGTATATGCACTGAAGCCGTTGGGATGCGTGGCTTCCCAGATCTCAAAACGCTCGATGGTTTCTGCCAAGGCGAAACGTTCATGTGCTGCCTGCACCGATTCTTGGACACCACTAAGCACTGCTAAATAGTCATCTTTATGTTCTCGGAATCCCTCAAGCAGACCCTCAAGGTCTCGGCGTTCGAGAAGAACTGTAATTGCTTTGGAGAACTGTCGGATCTGTGCAACTGTCTTTTCCGCAAGTGCGGGAATATCTCCAAAAGCACCGTATTCCACAGCTTTTAGTAGTTTCTCCGCATCATTATCAGCATATAACCAGTTATTTGTGGATTGAGAGAATTGAATTGCACGATTTCCGGCTGCCGTTAATCGACAACGATCACGGGCCTTGGTATTACGGGGCCACTCGATAAGTGCGGTATCTTTTTTAGTGGTGTGGCGCTCAAGCTCATCGGTGTCTTTGTTACGCGTTAGCGTGGTGAGTCGACTAGGAGTTGCCAAGTAACTCGCCACAAAAATGACATCCGGCTCGCTGATGCGATGCTGTGTAGCAAGACTGCTGAAAATTCCACTCAAAGGTACCCACGCCTCATTAACCTCAAGATCTCGAGAGTAGAGGTATTCGAGCAGCTCCGTCGCGACTGAAAGCCAAATGCCGGACTCAATGCCCGGCCTGTTTTCCGGCGGCGTATTCCATACCGTCCCAGGTGTGCGATCGCAATCGTGCAAATCTACTAATCGCGCAACAGGTGCCAGAATTGTTAGCCAATCCACTTTCAGACCTCCCTTTCTGGAGAATCATAATTACTAGGATCTGAGCCCTAGCGCCTTAATCAACAGCTGATTCGAGCATTGGAACGTGATAATATATTTAATGATAACATATCATATATGATAGGTTCCTTTAATGGCAAATAACCAAAGTCAGCGCGAAATGCGTTTCGATTCGCTCCTCATTCTGTTGTGTTGGGAGGGAGAACTGCGAAATGGCCGTCTTCAGCGCCTTCTAAACCTCGCAAGCGTTCAAGTTAGCCGCTTAATCAGGCATTTTAGAGATGAATATCCCAATCTGATAATCAGTGACGTTGCTGAGAAACGTTGGGTGCTAACGGATCGAAATTGGCTTCCAGTGATACCTTCGATTGAGGCATACACTCGCCTCTTGTCCGAAAACGACCCAACGTCGCACAAGTGGATGACAGACGCGCGACCATCTTTTTTATCGCCAGATCCGGCTATTTTTGCGAGCGTAAGATCCGCTTGTGTTTCTGGCAGTGGCCTAAAGGTGTATTACCGTTCCATGACCTCACCGGAGGGGCAATTACGATCTTTGTTTCCGCACTCCATGATAAGGTTGGGGAAGCGATGGCACGTGCGAGCTTGGTGTTCGGATAGACAAAGCTACCGAGATTTCAATTTGGGCCGCATGCGTGCCCCTGTATTGACGGCAATTTCGGCAAAAGACGAGCGGCCTGATGATCACTTATGGCACACCCTTGTTGATCTCCATATAGGAGCTCATAGAAACCTTAGTCCAGCACATCAAATATTGATAAGAGAAGAATACTTTGGTGGTAATGAGACGCATGTAATGTCGGCTCGTGCTCCATTAGTTCCATATTTAATTCAGGATCTTCAGATCGCAATCAAACCAGCTGAAGAGACTCCGCCTGCGTTTCAGTTAGAGTTGTTGAATGTTAATGACATCGACAGATTTACGTTTACGTAACACTGCGTGAACGGCACTTGATTGATCAATGTGCACAAGCCTGACCACCGGAACTTGAAAGGCACGCTCGGTTTTTAAAAAGCTTTGATAGATGTGGGAAATATTTTTCCTTCAGATCTGTCGGCAGAAGGATCTGTTAAACAGTAACTGACTGATTTTTAGCGGGATTTAAATCTAATTAAAAAGTTACTAACTATATTTACATTAATTTGTGTATTGCCCATATTGTTAAAATATATAAGTTACTATCTTTATTTATATTCATATAAATTCGAATCCCTTTTTGTGAGGGTGGCAGGCAGATTAAGTTACTGACTTTATTTGCTTCCCACAGGTTGGTATAATAAAAGGCGACAATAATTTTTGAAAAGCGATAATAGTCCGATTTTTATTAAGAAACTATGATAATAAAGCCATTCAGCATTGTTGAGTGGCTTTATTTCGTTTTATAGCCTAATTTAGATGTTTTCATCTTCGGTAGGATATTCGAAGTGGTGTATACAATAAAAATCAGGTTGAAAGGTGTAACGGATTATAACGCAGCCGCTTTGAATCAAGGTGCTCTATGGGTAGTGTTATTTTCAATACACACGATGTTATATTATTAATAACAGCATACCAATGCATTTTGTTTGCCATATTGCTGTTTTCAGTGAAGCGTGATGCGTATTTGCGCAATATTTTTCTCGCCCTATTTTTGCTGCAACAAGCAGCGATTCCACTAGACATTCTTATTAGTTTTGGCGCTGAGTTTCGTCGCGTTGCTCTGCAATGGTCACCTAATTTATTTTATGTGTTTGGGTTTGGTTATTGGCTTGAAGGGCCGTTATTACTTTGGTATACGCGGTCATTAATTTATAAAAATTATCGTCTTAGCTATAAAGACTTATGGTATTTATTGCCTTTTTTTGCGTACCTCATTCATGAGATAGTGTTCTATTACAGTTTAGATATGCACTATAAGACTCTGCTACAAAAACAATACAACCTTTTTCTTGCTCCGCAATATATGGATTTTGTGACGCTTTTTCGGGAAATTTTCCGCGTTGCACTTGGTGTGCTTTGTTATATTGAAATAAAACGCTATAGCAAACATATAGTCGCTAATTTTTCTAATATTGATAAATTAGATTTAACTTGGTTGAAAATTCTGGTCATAGGATTTTTAACTATTCGCTGTTGGGCGGTTATAGTTATTTGTCTTATTTTATTGTCCATATTTTTTGGTATTACTACTAATTTTGAAACCATGGGACTGTTAGGTAACTACGCCACATGTGTATTTGTGAGTATGCTGATTTTTTTTGGTTTGGGTCATTCAAATGTGTTTGAAGGCTTGGACTCACGCACTTATGCCGATACTCACAAAGACGATCCTGCGAAAGATAAAATTAAACCAGATCAAGTTGAAGCGTTAAATAAATACATGGAAAAGGAAAAGCCCTATCTCACACCTGCTTTAACTTTAGATAAGTTAGCGGCACAATTAAAAATGCAGCCACGAGTGTTGTCGCATCTTATTAATCGACATTTTTCCTGTAATTTTTTTGAATTTATTAATTCTTACCGAGTGGAAGAATCTAAACGGATGTTAATAGATCCAAAACACCATGATAAAAATATGTTAGATATTATGTATGATGTTGGCTTTAACAGTAAGGCGACATTCAATACGCTTTTCAAGAAGAAAGTAGGCATGACGCCGAGTGAATTTCGTAAACGCGCTGCCTTAAAAAACCGGTTATAAAATTTATTCTAAGTGCTTGCTTATCTACAACCACTTACAAGCAGATGAATTAAACGACTTTAAGCGAAGCTATGGAAGGGGTTAATACACACTAACACCTTCAGTCGCTGCTCAATCCTGAGGCTATGGCTATTCGGCGTTTCATCTTCTTCGTTTGCTGTTTTACTCTTTTGGCGTAATATCGAGCAGTTAAAAAATACCTATCTCAACGGCTCCGACAAACGGCCGACATTCAATATGTCGTCTTTAAATATCCTTTCCTCAAAAGACAATGTTCAAACTTCCTCATCGGCGAAAGTCATACCTAGCTGCATGTTCAGCTTTATCCAATAGTCGAAACTTGAACGACATGTTCTGAATTTAAACGCATTATCCCGCGGCATTAAAAAAGTACCCTAAATGAATCATTTGGCTCTACTTAACTGCAATTCTTAAATGCTCTGATAATCAATAATGAATAGAGGCTTATCAACATGAAATGTCGTTTTCACTTTGGATGTATGGCGTTATTAATAGCGCTAATAGGATACCCACCTTTCGCGGCACAGGCTCAAACAGGCGTTAACTTGCTTACGAACGGTACCTTTGGCACAGCTACTTATAGTTTAGCGGGTTCTACTTTTAATCCATCAAGTCTAGGTTGGGTTGTAATTGCCAATGGTTCAACTGGGACAGCATTAAGAAGCCAAAGTGTCGCTTATGGCTGTACACAATTCTATTGCTATGGCGGTACTGCGTACAATTGGTTCGGTGGTCAGGGCACAGCACAAATGGGGATTTCCACAACAGCCATTTCGACTGCATTTAAACCCAGTACTCGTTACAGGCTGAGCTTTTATGCCATTAGGGATATAACCTCTCTCCCTGCCACAGATCCAACTTACAACACGCCGGCTACTTTAGCGGTACGTATTTTTAGTGGCAGTAAAGGTAATTATTTGACGAAAGATGTGGCCGTTAAAGGGTACAAATTTAATGATTATGTTCCAGATTTAAACCGTCCGTTTGTATTTGAATTTACTACACCCGTTGCTACTAACAGCAGTAACCTTAGTAATATTGATACACCTCAGCTTCAATTTATGTGGCCAACATTAGGGAAATATGCCGTTATTTTTACAAATGTTAGTCTTCAAGAAGTAAGTGAAGTTCAAGCCCCAACGAGAGTTGCAGTAACCAATGTTTACCCAACATTAGGTAACAAAGTTGCTACCCTAATTATGCCGCAAGGATCATCGACCACTGGATTGAAGTGGCGCTTACGTTACGGCAGTAGCTTTGCAACAACAGGATATAGTGTCAGCATTCCATTTTACGCTGTTGTGACTGGCGCTAATGGATTGCCTGTTAAAGATGCTAATGGTCACTACACCTTACAAACCGATAGTAATGGCAACCCGATTTCGGTTGGTGGTACTGGTACTGGTGGACAGGGTACCTATAGTCCACCGGCTAACGGAGTTATACCTTCAAATGCACTGCAATTAGATACAGATTCTGGTGATTACACCTATACATTAGATTTCTCCAATTATGGTGTGCCATCCCAAACAATTAACCCTCCAGTGCTGGACGGCAGCGTAACGCCATCGCCATACACCACAGCGGATGGCCTTCACAGCTACTACATAATTGCAGGGAGTACGGTTAACAATTCTTCTGGTTCTTGCTGTGGCGCTTTGTACAGCATTGAAGTTGTCGATAGCACGGGCAAAGTTGTTGCGACAAGTCCTGGATTTTCCATTCTAAATAACCCTTACGATAATCTAAAAAAAGACGCCCTTTATAGTTTTTATCATCAGCGCAGTGGCGTAGATATCAATCCATTGTACGGAATATTTGGCTATAACTTTGAAGGTAGTTCACGCAGTCATGCAGCAGGGCATAAACCAGACCTCGCTAGTTGTTGGGCAAATGGTGCTAGCAATATCGACAAGCATGGAAATGATTGGGGTAATTCTACGGGATGTTTGAATTTCACACAGGATGTGACTGGCGGCTGGTACGATGCTGCCGATCACGGTAAATATGTGGTGAATGGCGGCGTTGCACTTTGGACGCTACAAAACATGATTGAGCGCTTGCAAAATAAAGACGCTACAAACACCGCATTAAACAACGCATTTCCAGCAGGGCAATTGCAATTACCTAGTACGCTCAATGCTGCTGGTACTGCATTAAGTGTATCCGACCTTATGGCAGAGGCTCGTGTGGAAATGGAGTGGATGCTCAAGATGCAGGTGCCAAATGGCACGGTGATGAAAGTACCTCTTGGCTATCAAGATGTTAAACAAACTACGGTGGGTGGTCAGGGAGAGTACCAGGTAGGACTTGATGGGGTTCAAATTGCCAACACGGCTCCCGGAGCAGTGGATTTTGGTGGTGGTAAATTACCACGTTTACGTATCAAGCTTAATCTTACCAACGTTAATGTGGGTGGAATGGTTTTTCATGCAGTACATGATAGGGCTTGGACTGGCATACCTTTAAACCCAGCGAATGACACGCAACAACGAGCGCTCATGTACCCAACAACTGCTGCTACATTAAATTTCGCGGCGGTAGCTGCGCAGTGCTATCGCATATGGTTGCCGGTAGATAGTGTGTTTGCTAATAAATGTTTAAATGCTTCCAAAACTGCATGGAATGCAGCAAAAGCTTTCCGTACAGGATTCACGGATTCGTTCACGGGTACTGTGGTTCCCGCTAAATCAGATATTTTTCGCTATGAGTATTCTAACCAAGCTTGGGATGCGACTGATCCAAGTGGGCGAAATAAAGCTATATTGCAATATGGATTTGCTCTTAACCCCATGTTTGATGGCGGTGGTGCCTACGGTGATTTACGTGTCGGTGATGAGTTCTATTGGGCTGGCGCAGAACTCTATTTAGCTACAGCTGCTAGTGGTACTCCAGATGTTAGTTATCATACTTATGGCAAGGCGCAAGGTGTTTTAACTGGGGTTGATATCAATGGTCAATACAGCAAGTGCGAACAAACTATTGAACCCGTTCGCTGTTACAGCTGGATCAATGGATTCGATTGGCAAAATACCAGCGCATTAGGAACAATTTCATTGCTAACTTATAGTAAGGGGCAACTGGCAAGTGCAAAAGCTAAGGCCAACATACTTGAAGTGGCAGATGGAACAACCAGTTGGCAAGGTTTAGTCGGCCAAACCACTGCTCAAGGTTACCACTTTGCCAAACAGGTTTTTGACCCGACTAATAGAGATACTCAGTATGAATGGGGTGCGAATGGAGGTGTTCTGAATCGTGCAATTTTGTTGGCAGTTGCTTATGACAACCAAACTGACCCCACTAAAAAACAACAATATTTAGCCTCTATTGTTGCATCAATGGGATATTTATTAGGGCGTAACACCTTGGAAAAATCTTTTATTTCTGGTTATGGTAATAAACCTTTAGTAAATCCCCATCATCGTTGGTTCGCCAAAAATGCTGATGTGGCTTATCCTTTGATTCCAGCAGGTTTCATTGCAGGTGGACCCAATACTCGAGATATACCTGCATTGCGAGCTAACGCTCCGCGCTACCAAACCCAGGCCGATGTAAGTTATGCGCTTAGCATTGGTGTGCTTGATGCGAAGTTAGGTGGAATTGCCGATGCAAGCCAGCTTTATTTTGACACTAATGTAGTTGCGAATTGTGTAAACGAAGCGGCGACGACAGCGCCTACTTATTTACCGCAAAGATGTTATTCCGATCATTTCCGTTCTTTTGCGACGAATGAAGTGGCAATTAATTGGCAAGCCCCGTTGGTATGGGTCAGTCAATTTTTGAGCGAAACATATAAATAACCACGAGAACGACTAAAGCTAAATCGTTGTTTTATATGAGGCCTTAAGTGAAGTATTACTTAAGGCCTTTTTTGTTCTATAACGCAATAAAGCATCATTATTTTTTAAGAAAAAAAGTGCATAGACTGTTATGTACTACTATTAATAATAATTTTTTTGCCCATTAAAAATACTTGCGAATACCAGCAAGAACGTTTGCCATCAAAAAAATTCCATCCATAAAATAGCCCCCAATCTCTACTAAAAAAAGTTTACTTAAAGTAACAAATAGTAATTTTGACAATAAGTCTTTGTGGAAAACATGCCCACTTGTGTCCAAGCTATTGAAATGAGGTTGTACTTCCGCGTAATCTTTACTTGCGGCCTGATTATCAGACGTAGCGGTTTAGATGTTGGTGACTGAATCGGGATATTGGATTCCTGATCTTTATAAAAATAAAAACCAAGCATGTCATCAAATCCCCGCTTTCAACTTTCCGAAGTAGTTCAATTGTAAAAATATTTTTTTGCCGTGAGATTACTGGCGATGAATTTTTTTGTGCTAACTTCGGTTAACAATAATGCTCTGTGAGAAGACAACCATGAAAAAAATATCTAGCGTATTTCTACGTGCAATAAAATCAACCACGACAGCTAAAAGCCTTATCGCGGCACTGTTCTGTGTTGCAGGTTTCAGTGCAACCGTTAATGCGCAAACCATAACATCAAATACAACAGGCACTAACAACGGCTATTACTATTCGTTCTGGACCGATACTCCCGGATCAGTGTCTATGACATTGGGTTCTGGCGGTAATTACAGTACTAAGTGGACTAACACAGGCAACTTTACTGCCGGTAAAGGCTGGTCAACTGGCGGCCGTAGAAGCGTAAATTTTTCAGGCAGTTTTAATGGTGGCAGCAATGGTTATTTAGCCGTTTATGGTTGGACTACTAACCCACTGGTTGAATATTATATTGTGGAAAACTACGGTAGCTGGACTCCACCAGGCGCCACATCACTTGGAACCGTCACCACCGATGGTGGCACCTATAATATTTATAAAATGACCCGTACCAATGCGCCTTCTATTCAAGGTACTGCTACCTTTAATCAATACTGGAGCGTGCGTACCAGCAAAAGATCAAGCGGTACTGTAACCACTGGCAACCATTTTGATGCTTGGGCTAAATTAGGCCTGAAAATGGGTACGTTCAATTACATGATTATGGAAACTGAAGGTTACAAAAGCAGCGGAAGTTCAAATATCACCGTTAATTAATTTTTCGGTGTAGTTTTTGCTATTGAGCAATCGCTCATAAAAAAGGGGCGTATTATTCGCCCCTTTTTCCATTGATGATTATTAAGAAAAAGTAAGAGAAGTATATGTCCACTATAAATACTGGCTCTAAAAGAAAACTATTTTTTGCAGCATTGATAGGCGCTGCAATTTCTTACGGTGCTCACTATTTCATTTTGGATGACTCTGAACAGAGTCAAAAAATTATTTCTTTGGAAAGTAATATCAAAAATTTAGAGGCCGAATTAGCAGATAAAGAAAAGCAGTTAATGGATATGCGAATACTGGCGTTGCGTCAAAACAGCAATAGTGGTTTTGCGAAAGCCAATACGGTCACGGAAATTTGTAAACAAGTAAAAGACGGCCAGTTCGGAAATGCTGGCGGCGATCAAACATTTGTAGATGCGCCATTAAATGGTATTCCACAATTGAAAGATTTAGAAACTCATTCGGTAAATGATCAGCGATCCTTTGCTGACAAAGTAAATGATTTGCTATCAAACAATCCTTCCAAAGAAAAAATAGCCATTGCAACCAAAGGTATTTATGATTTAGCCGGTGATCGAGAAAGTTTGCCCGACTATGCGTTGCAATCTATGTACACCAATCAAACTGACCCTGAATTAAAAAGAGTTCTTGCACAAACCTTATCCTTAAGAGGCAATAATGTATTACTCGATACTTTAATTACAGAGTCACAACAACGTTTAAACAGCGAAAAACCTGCCGAACGTCAAAACGAACTACAAAATCTTGCCAAAACACACAGTGTAGATGCAGTTAAAACCATTGAACCCCTATTGCAAGATTCCGATATCAACGTAAAACTTGAAGCGCTTTTAGCGCTCGGTGCTACAGGAAATCAATCACATATTTATCTAGTTGAAAAGTTGCTCAAAGACCCAGACCCTGCCGTTAGTTCTCTTGCAAATGATGTAGCTAAAAACTTAAAAAATTTGAGTGATAGTGCAAGAACGACCATAGCGAGTAGTGATATAGCTGCAGAATTACCACGTATTGATAATTAAAATCCTGCAAGAAAACTATAGGTTAATAATTTAAAGATTTGCTACGTATTTGCCAATTGACGCAAGGCATTTTCTAGTACGTCTATAGGCTGTGCCCCTTGAATTAATTGTCGCTGATTAATCACAATACTGGGGACTGCATTAATGCCTGCACTTTGCCATTGTTGCTCCAGTTCGCGAACCTCTTGCGTAAATGTCTCACTGGTGAGAACTTCACGTGCACGGTTAACATCTAATCCAATCTGTTCGACTATGGTTAGTAGTACGTCAATATCGTTGGGGTTTTTCCCTTCGCCTTGGTAGGCTTGCATGAGTGCGAGTTTCAGTTGGCGCTGACTATCGGTTGGCCCTTCCTTATCCGTCCAATACAACAGACGATGTGCATTAAAGGTATTCCAAATGAATTCACGCTTGCCAAAGTAAAATCCGACTTCTGCACCGCGCTCACGAAATGTGTCGTAACTGGCATTGATTTGATCTGCGCTCATGCTGTATTTATTGAATAAATAATCGACGAGTTTTACGCCCTCAACTGGTAAGGTGGGGTTTAGCTCAAAGGGCTGAAAATGTAGATCTATCTGTAGGTCATCGCCAATATTGTTAAGCGCTTGTTCAAGATTTGCCAAACCCAGTGCACACCAAGGGCAGTTAATGTCAGAAATAAAATCAATACGCAACATACCTGTGCTCCGATGAGAATGACGAATTGTGAATTTAATATGAGGCCAGATTCTTCTTTTGCAAACGTAAAATGCCAAAACTCCAAAACTCCAAAACAGTGCGATCAGTATAATCACTACACCAATATTGAAACTTGTGTGCGCTACTTTGTGTGTTTTTTCCAGTGCATTCATCATTGCCAGTAAGTTGCCCCAGTCGTGCGATTCTTCTCCGCGACCACCCACTAAAGGCAGCATGCGATATTGCGCATCGTCAATATAGGGTGATACATCAATAAAATTTTGCCCACACCACCAAAGCATAATACTTGCTGCAAAATTGTCGCGCTGCTTAAACATAAATACACACATTAATCCGAGTGGCATGAGTACTTGAAATAAACTACCGCCTAGAATCATCATAAAATGACCAAAAGGCATAAAAAAAATGTGCCCAAATTCATGGAAGGGCAAATTAACATGATGCAAAAAAGAGCTGCCAATTTTTTCCCAATTCACGCCGGCTGTTATAAAATAAAATCCCCACAACGTAAATGCCATAAACGTAACTACTCGTGCCCAAAAAGTTGCAGAATCTATTTTGGTAGGAACGTAAGTAATAAATTCGTACAGAGTTTCGTGTTGTTCTTCATCGTTAATTGCAGAATGCGAAGGCGTTTCGAGTTCTACCCTTTCAGCTATTTGTTGGTGTGCCAGCCATTTTTTATACACAATACCGCAGGCCGGACAAATATCGGCATTCACCTGATTATCTTGTGCAGAGCGAACATACTGGCATTTGGGACACTGAATCATAATCTCCTCTCCAGGTTCTATAATGCATTGCGAAAGGTTAAGTTAATTCGCCGCTCACCGAGCAGTGGGTGCCTACCGGCTTTTATTGGCAGTACGCCGTGAAAAAATAGACGCGCAGGGCCACCCCACACAATTATATCGCCGTGGATCAGTTGAATTTTTTGCGTGGCATTTTCACGCGCTAATCCACCCAATAGAAACGTGGCCGGTAACCCTAAGGATACAGAGACAATTGGTTGCGAAAAGTCTTTTTCATTTTTGTCTTGGTGCAGCGACATTTTTGCACCCACGTTATACACATTAATCAAGCAAGAGTCTGGTACATAGTGTTTAAAACCTGCAGCACTCGCTGCTTGCTGCGCTAACGTTGAAAAAGCCTTCGGCATAGCAGGCCACCGTTTTTGTGCGAATGAATTACGCCTAGCATAGCGGTAACCGTAAGCATCACTCACCCAACCGGCATCACCGCAGCTTGTGGTTTGTACAGACAGCGGCAAGCCGCTAGGGGTGTGCATGGTGCGCAAGGGTGCTTGGGCAATAACCTGTTGTATTTCAAATAAAAGTTCGCTGGTAAACGCTAATGCAAAACCACGCAATAACCAAGCGCCCTCCGCCACTTTCTGTTGCGGCTCATGTGCGAATAGATCAAGGTTCATGGTGATATTGAGAGTGAGTTGCGAGGAAGTTTTCCAAGCGTTTCTTTAACCGATCAATGGCTAAGGGGTGCTCCAAAAATTCTGCAATATCCATTAGCTGCCAATATTGGCCTTCGTCACTGAATACAATGGCTGCAATTTCTTCGCGCTTACCTTCAGCCACAAAAAAATAAGAATTTCCGGTGTTATTAAAATTCACGCCGATTTTTTTATAAATCAAACGTGATGAATCCAACGTAATACCAAACTCTTCTTCCAATTCCCGCAACACACATTGCTCAGGTGTTTCATCGCCCTCGCGGACTCCACCGGGGAAGTCCCACATGTTGGGGAATGGGATATGTGCGAAGTCATCACGCAAATAAACGAGAAGTTGGCCATTTAAAATGTAGGCGAGTTTGCAGGCGGTGAAATTCTGCATCTCGATTTTGCAGCTATTCAATATGTTAAATATCTCAAATTTTAATTGTCATTTTCCACAAAATTTTTCAACGCTAATAAACGCTCATCCCATTGACTTTCAAGGGTGGTAATAAAGGTTCGCGCGGCTTCTAAAGCGGATACATCTAAGGTCACAAGAGTTTCTCTCCCAATAGATTTCAGATAAACCACATTGGCTGATACCAAGACTTGGATTTGCTTGCGGGCGCCTTGCCGTGTAATGCCAAGATCTTTTGACAGATGGTTCATCGTGTGAGATGAACCATCGGCAAGGCGTTTCACAATTTCCAAGCGCACTGGGTCGCCTAAGGCTTTAAATATTTGTGCTGCTATCACTCACACCTCTGCAAAATATTTTTCAAGACGGCCCAGCATGAACTCCCAACCATTAGAATTTTGGGCAACACTTTTTTCTATTAATTCGGCGGGTAATTTGGAAAATCCCGTTTCAGTTAATGTTAATTTGCAAATATTGTCTGCTTGAGTCTCAATATGAAATTCTACAAGGGTATTTGGTACAGCTAAAACATCACCCAAAAAATGATTACAACCCGGCACCCAACGATACGCAAAATACTCATGGGGCCGAGCGGCCTCAACATAGACTTGATTTTTGCCATGCTCGCCAAAGCCAAAAATCAGTTGTTCACCTACTTTGTATGAACCTTCAAGTGTTTCGGGAAACCACAATACCACTTTTTCTGGGTTGGCTATGGCTTCATAGATACGCTCTTTAGTCGCCTTAATCATAATTTCACGTTGAATTTTATCTTGCATACGCGCCACCTGTTCATGGGTTAAGTTGAGGGTTGAACAGATTAAAGCACTCTTTGAGAAAATATGCAACCATATGGTTGCATATTTGGTCTTAAGGCTTGGGTTATCGCAGTGCCCTAAAAACAAAGAAGCCCGAATCATTTCTGAGTCCGAGCTTTTTCAAA